>Ga0209422_1000010_pt1 | contig 68875 bp, 64 predicted proteins | sample BlaSpr_A8_OM2_M3_FD_187983 | JGI IMG/M metagenome (GOLD analysis project Ga0209422, IMG submission 187983) | Forest soil microbial communities from Thunder Bay, Ontario, Canada - Black Spruce, Ontario site 2_A8_OM2_M3 (SPAdes) (version 2) | ecosystem: Environmental > Terrestrial > Soil > Boreal... | reverse complement strand
AAAGACCACAGGAAAGACCACAGCACTTCGGTGCTGGCAATCCATGGAATAGGAATAATTAATTCCAGTTTACTGTCTACTCCCCTTCAATACGAACCGTTTGACGTCGAATAGGCGATTTCAGGCACTGAGCGGCGAGAATCAGCGCTGGCCCAGCCTACTTCGTTCCCAGCGCCCAATTCTCCAGGTCCCCGGTTGCGCGCAGAAGCGCAACCTGGTTTCGTTCCAGTTCGAACGTCACATCCTGCAACGCAATAAAACGTTCGCTGGCTTGGGTACGCGCGTTATCCATGTCGTGCAGGTTCGCCGTGGCCGCATTCATCCGCGTCTGAACGGCCTCAACATTTTTCTGCGCGATTTCGTATTCCAGTTCGGCCACGTCGTGGGCCGCCTGCATCTGCGTTACCGATCGCCGGAGTCGCAACGTTTCTTCAGAGACTTGATCGCGGGCCGCTTCCGCCTGCTTCCCCGCTTTGCGGGCATCGGCCTCGGCCTCCTGCACGCGAGCGTGTTGCGCATAGTTAAGAAATGGGAAGTGAATAGCCACTCCCACAGTAGCGTTGTTGGGCTGAAAACTATGGGGTTGGTAATACTTCTGATAGTTGTTAAAAGTGGCGAGATTTGCGTACTGCGCCGCGAAGTCGATGCTAGGCCATAAGGATTTACGTTCTCCCGTGACTCGCAAGTACTGCGCGCGCGCGTGTTCAACCGCAGCCTGCACGGCGGGACTATTGTCCGCGGCCTTCTGTACTGTTTCCTGATTTTTCTCTTCCGCCTCTGCCGGCACGGCGGGGACCGATTCAGGATCAATTTCGATGGAACTTGAGGGTAAGCCGGTCAATTTGGAAAGATGCTCCCGCAGAACGTCGGCTGCCCCGCTGGCCTCGGCAAGACGCAAACGGAAGCGCGCCACAGACAGGCGAGCGCGTGTGCCATCTAATTCGCTGTCGATCCCTTCTCTCACCCGCTGCGCCACCGCAGCTTCCGTACCCTCAGCGGTACCCTCGGCATCGCGCAGCACACTCAGCCGTCGCTCCCATTTCGCTAACTCCGCATAGCTCAACACGGTGTCTTGAATCACCTGGTTCCGCTGATCTTTCGTGCGCAGGTTGTTGACCGTAACGTCGGACTGCGCCGCACGAATGAAATATTTAAGAGCCGGATTAACCAATGCCGACTGCGCATTCACGTTGAACAGCGCAGGCGCCGATCCTTCCAGGCTCAGGGGAAAGCCATCCGACCAACCCAGTCCTGCTCCTGCAGTCAGCTGGGGGATGTAGCTATTGCGAAGTTCCCGGTAACTCGCGGAGGCGTGCTCTACGTCGGCAGCCGCTACCCCAACCCCCGTCGCATGCTGTAGCGCGAGTTCGACCACTTGATGCAGACTAACCGGCTCCGCCAGCAATGATGCGGGGAGGCAGACGATGGCTAATAAGAATGTATAAGCGCGGGCCCGAATACATGGTTCAGTCTTCATCATTTTCACCCTTCGTTACACCTGAGAAGATTCTACGGACAATCGAACGCGAGAGAAATGATAACGATGAGTCGGGATGGCGATTCGGCGAGCTGTTATGAAGCCGGGCGAAAAAAGCGGAGCACTCTTCTTATTATTGCGTTGCATCAGGAAGCGTGGATCGCCAGCATGGCCTCAGCTTAGGCCACGGAAGAAGGCGGTCAGGTCCCCTGCAACCGCCGCTGGTTCCTCTGCCGGGGCGAAGTGCCCGCCGCGCGGAAAGACTGTCCAGCGCTGGATGTTATACAAGCGCTCCAAATATGCGCGCGGCAGTTCGCCTTCGGCAACGGTCTGGTGCGCGAAAAGACCAAACGCTGTGGGCGCGCTGACGTAGCTGGGATCGACCGGGTGCCAGCGATTGTCCCAATAGTCGCGCATCGACGAGGTGATGCTCTGCGTGATCCAGTACAGAGTGAACGTGGCGCAGAGGAAGTCGTCGTTCGGCGTAACGTCGCTCCACGAGTGCCATTTCTCACCCAGATATGCCGCGAGCCCTGCCGGGGAGTCGTTGAGTCCATAGCCGACAGTCTGCGGCTTGGTGGACTGGATCGCGCTGTAGCCCCGTTCCGTCATGTCCCAGCGCCGGTTCACCGCAAGGTACGAACGCTCGGCCTCGGACAACTCCCTATCGTCCACCACGGGGGCGAGATCCGACTCCAGTGTGGTGAGATATATTCCGATGACCGACTCGGGATGGTCTAGCGCAAGGACCGTCGTCACCCCGGCCCCAAAGTCATAACCGCCTGCAGCATAGCGGGAATACCCAAGCTCAGACATGAGCCGGTGCCAGCGCTCCGAGACGTACCGGTAGTTGATGCCGACCTTGGGTGGACGCGGCGAGAAACCATACCCCGGCAGGGAGGGTACGACCACGTCGAACTGATCGAGCAGCGGCAGCATGTCCATGTAATCGAGGAAACTGGTGGGCCAGCCGTGCGTGAGAATGAGCGGCACACCCCTACCTGATGCCGCACGCTGGTACACAAAGTGGATGCCCTCCCAAGTGAAGTGGTGGAAGGCGTTGAGCTTTCGCTCCCAGCCACGCCAGTCGAACTCGTGGGCCCAGTAGGACACCAGGCGTTGTAACCAGTTCAACTCGGTGCCCTGTTCCCAGCCTATACCGGGTATCTGGTCGGGCCATCTTGTATGGCGCAACCGAGCCCGCAAATCATTGAGCATCTCATCCGCGACCTGAATCCGAAATGGTTCCACTACAATAACCCCTCTTGGCCATAGCCAGTGGCCAGCTGAACGCGACGGGCAATGTCGCACGAGGTCTCGTAGATCACTGTCGACAAATAGACATGGGGCGTTGAGGCTCGGAATCAATCCCGCTACGATGCAGTTTAAATCATGCCCCTTTCTCACGGACGATAGTGTCCTCTACCGTGTGTGAATGAGTCTATGAAAATGCCGACAGCGGTTTTTATGGACAACTCTTTGGTGTGTGGAAGGAAGGCAAAACTTTTTACTGGATATTCTGGTGAATTTAACCGCGGGTGTTTGTAGCTCAGGCTCGGCCGCGGAACTGGATGATCCTGCGGCGATCGCGTTTGGATGGCCGGCCAGCGGGAAGTTCTTCGAATTGCTTCATGGCCTTTCGCTCCGCTGCCACTTTCTGCCGAAGTTCACGGCTGGCTTCGGTTTCCCGATAAAGAGTTTGCGCCACTGACGCCGGCCCACGCAATTCGCTGAGCAACAGCACCTCCACTTCGAAATCCCCGCCATCGTTGGTGATGCGCAACATGTCTCCCGTGCGGACTTCACGAGCTGGCTTTGTGGGCTGGCCGTTGCTCTGAATCCTGCTAAGATCGCAAGCGCGTGCCGCCAGAGAACGGGTCTTGAAGAACCTGGCGGCCCAGAGCCATTTATCGATTCGCACTGACGTCATGTTTATTTTCCTGCGCCCTTTCCTGGCTCAAATCCTATAACATCGCTGCAGAAAATTGATGGGAGCGACATGGACGTGTATCTAATTGACGGCACATACGAATTGTTCCGGCATTTCTATGCCGTCCCCCCGGCGTCGGACGTGAACGGGCAGGAAGTCGGCGCCGTGCGCGGAGTGCTCGCCTCCGTCCTGTCGATGATCGAGCAAAGCGCAACTTACCTTGGCGTCGCCACCGACCATGTGGTGGAATCGTTTCGCAACGACCTGTATCCGGCTTACAAGACCAGCGAAGGCGTACCCGAGGAGTTGCTCTCGCAGTTTCCCATTCTTGAGCAGACGCTAGAGGCCATGGGCGTTCTAGTCTGGCCAATGGTTTACTACGAGGCGGATGACGCGCTTGCCTCGGCAGCCGCGAAAGCCGCCAAGGACGAGCGCGTGCCACAAGTTTTGATTTGCACCCCCGACAAAGACCTCGCGCAATGCGTTGTGAGTTCGCGAATCGTTCAACTCGACCGCAGGCGCGATACCGTCCGCGATGAAGCCGGCGTTATTGCGAAGTTCGGAGTGAATCCGCCGTCCATCCCGGATTATCTGGCGGTGGTTGGTGACAGTGCGGATGGCTTTCCCGGTATAGCGGGATGGGGTGCAAAGGCTGCGGCCCTTGTATTGTCTCAATATCCCCATCTCGAAGATATTCCGAAAGATTTTACGAAGTGGCATCCATCCATCCGCAAGGCGCGAGCACTTTCGGAATCGCTGTTCAGTGCTTGGCACGAAGCGCTCTTATTTCGCACACTCGCCACACTGCGGCTGGACGTCCCTGTGTTTCATACTGTCGACGATCTTCGGTGGAAAGGTCCGCGCGAGAACTTTGAGGAATTCTGCCGGCGAATGAAAGCTCCAAACTTACTTGCTCGTGCAAGATCCCTCACATCGACGAATCCTGCACCGACGAATTCGTGAACGTTAGCGGGTCACGCGTTTTAGCCCCTCTTGCGCGGGACGATAAGTATGAGCCATGGCCAAGGCAGCGCGATATTCTTGCGCAGCCGCGGCGCGGTCGCCTTGCTTCTCGAACACTTCACCGAGCATACAGCGCGCCTTGAATACTGGAGCTTCTTCCACCGTCGAGGACTCGAAATAGCGGCGGAGAAGGCGCACCGCCATCGGATAGTCGCGGCCGCTGCGCAACAAAATGCCGGCGCCGTCGACCAGCGCTGCGGAATGATCGAGTGGGCTCGACTCCAGCATGTGCAAGGCCTGATCCATCTGCGGCAAACGATTCATGCGGCGATAAAAGCTAGCGAGATTCAGCCATGCGCGTGCGCCGCCGTGACTCACTTCAACAGCCAGCCGATATTGCTGTTCCGCATCGTCGGGATCTTTATTTTTTTCGGCGATGCGTCCCCGCACCCAACGGGCTATGCCCGGATTCAAAGCGGCAATGCGGTCCGCTTCGGCGCGCGCTTTATCTTTGCCGCCGCCGACCAGCCCGGGCGCTTCCAGATAGAACTCGGCAAGATCGGTGCGCGCCTCCCAATTCTTGGGGTCAAGTTCCACGGCGCGTTCGAATTCATTGCGAACTTTCTTGGCCAGACCTGCGGCACTCAGAAAGCCGGCATGATCCGCTTTCTCGCCGTAGATGCGTCCCATCCAAAGGTGATAGAGACCATTATCAGGGGCGATCGCGATGGCTTTTTCACAAGCGGGAATCCCTGCGTCCCATGCGCCCAACTCGAAATGAGCGCGGCACAGCAGATTGTAGTCATCCGCCGTCGGAGCCGTGCGGATCCGTTGATCGAGCATTTCGAGAGCCTGATCGACGCGTCCGGTCGCGAGGAGATCCTCCGCAGAATCGGAAGCGACAGCGCTGGGCAACAACCGCAACAATAAGAGTGTCGCAATAATGAAGCGAGCCCCACGCAAGAGTGCGGCGCTGCAAAGCACGCGAATCCTTCGCAGGGCAAAAAAAACTTGTTGCGAATGAAAAGGGAACCGCATTCGCTACGGGACCACTTTAACGCGTGCCCCGTCGATCAGAGGTTTGGTATCGACTGAGGATAAAGCTACGACAGAATCTTCGAGCAGTCCGCCCGTAATTTCGACACGCGTTAGATTTTGCAGGGAGACTTGCACTTCGCGGCGTTTCAGCCTGCCATCTTCCACTAAATAGACGTAAGGCTTGGTGTCGTCCATGCGTACAGCTTCACGGGCCACGGTCAGCACGTGAGACTGTTCGGCGGTGATGATTGTGACCCCGACATTAACGTTCGGCAGCAGCCTGAAGTCCTGATTATCGACGGTACAAGTCACTTCGCCCACATTGCGGGCTCCCCTGAGTTTTACCGTCGAAGGAACCGTGCTGACCGAACCCCGCCACAGGCGGTCCGGCAAAGCGTCCCATGTGACTTCTATTTTTTGTCCTGTCGCCAGACGGCCAATTTCCGGTTCATCGACAAAAGTCCGCACCAGCATCCGGGAAAGGTCGCCCACCTGCAAAAGCAGATCTCCGGTCTGCACGTAAGCGCCCTGCCTGACGGGAACGGAATAGACGATGCCATCAAACGGAGCGTGTACGCTAGATTTCCGCAGAGCATCTTCGGCGGCGTCGTAGGCAGCTTGCGCCTCTGCTCCCTGGGCTCGCACCTTTGCCACCTCCGGTTGCGAGTAGCGATCTTTTTTCTTCTGCTCGAGCAGTGTGACGTCGGCCTGGGTACGTTGTAAATCGTCTTCCGCCTGCTTGACTTCGCCGGCAGAAGATGCCCCCTGCTGGCTCAAGCGCCGCAGCACGTCCAGATTTCGTTGCGCCGTATCTCGCGCGCTGTGCGCCTTAATGAGTTGCGCGTCCAGCGTCAGCGTCTCTTCGCGGGTCCCACCTTTACTTAGGTCGGATTCGTCGGCTTGCGCTGCTTTAATCTGGGCTTGGGCCCGCGCCGCCTGGCTGCGCAGGTCGGCATCATCCAGTTGCAGCAGGAGTTGCCCTTTGCGTACGTGGTCTCCCTCTTTCACCAGTAAATGTTTCACGATGGTGGGAACTTGCGAGTGCGCTTCGAAATTGCGAATGGGTTCGACTTTACCGTTGGTGGAGATCAGGCTGCGAATAGAGCCTCGTCCGACCGTAGTGGTGCGAATCCGCATCGGTCCCTGGCGCGTGAACACAGGAACTAGGGCGAGCGCCGCGGCCACTCCGACTACCAGCCACGTGCGCCCTTTGCGCGATGCTGGACGTCCGTTCGAATTATGATTTGTTGCCAACTGATTATCTTTCAGAGTGACTCAAGGACTACTGCAAGTATCAATTTACCACCTGGACACCGCCCAAAGAATCTAGGGTTTTTCCAGCCATTGCACGGTTAGATGCCGCTAATTCTGGACGGATGCTAGAGCGCTCTGCCTCAGCCTCGTCCTTCCGCAATCACAACCCTCAACCGCTACAATATTCCCTATGCCTAAAATGCCAAGATATACGCCGGAGCACGCTGCTGCCGGGTTGGACGCCAAGTTTCCCGAGATCGAGACATGGCCGAATCAGTTTCCGGGATACGAGATTGTGATCGACGATCCGGAATTCACATCAGTCTGCCCAAAGACCGGATTACCCGATTTTGGGGTGATCACGTTGCGCTACCAGCCAGACAAAGCCTGCCTTGAATTGAAATCCTACAAAGAGTATTTGCATGTTTACCGCAACCTGGGCATTTTTCAAGAGAACGTTGTGAACCGCGTCCTTGAGGATGTGGTGCGATGGGCGAAGCCAGTGTGGGCTGAAGTGAAGGGCGAGTTTCGTCCGCGCGGCGGGATCTCTACGTCGGTAGTAGCCAGATGGCCGAGGATGCGGCGCAACAACAAGTCGTAGGAGGATCAGCGCTTGTGGAGTTTTCTGCGCTGCGCGCCAAACATTCTCGGATCGTAATTCAGCGGTTCGACCCCAGACGCAAGCGCACTCCGGAAGTAAGGATGCTGCGGGTTCAAAAGCCAGTTGTTTTCATGCGGCGCGAGGGCCGACGGCACAATCAGGATGCATCGGGTACCTTCCCGGACGAATCCGTCGCCGATGCGGGAAAGCTCAGCCGGGGCTGGGGAATGGCGCCAGTTGGATGGAAGTTCCTTGGCTGTGACGCGCTGCTTCGGTGCGTCGTCGGGAATCTCTGCAGTGGCTAGAACCAGGTCGGGCGGTGCGTCGTCTGCATCGAGATGCACAAAATATTCCAGCATCGCCAGCGACTGATGTTCGGAAGTGTACGAAAGCCGCGTACCAGCGCTTGACCAGCAGCCCCCGTAACGGTACGCTCCCCCGCCATCGAATGGCGTGCGCGCGAATGCCTTGCGTAGCACGCGATAAACCCGCTCCGAAGAAAGCTGACTCAACTGATCCCGCCGTAAGCAATCCGTCCCAGCACTTGCTCAACCTGGCGAGCTCCCAGTTCCGTGTCCAGCGCGCTGATGGGAGCGATATTGCCCAAAGCTCGATTGGATCGCTTGAGCCACCTGGCTGCGGTCTTCTCATCGCCAAGACTCTGATGAGCCAGGGCAACGATACGCGCGAAACGGTAAAGCCGATCCGACTCGAAACGCGCCAGCCGTCCACTCCGGCGCCTCCGTTGCAGGCTGCGCGGAGAAAGATCGAGAGCGTCGGCTAATTCTCTGAGCGTAAGTCCCGAAGCACGCATCAGCTCCTCGACCACTGCGGGCGGAAATCCGTCGCGTATCGCCTGGCAGAGATCGTGCTGAGTGGCAAGATTTCGCCCGAGAACATTTCGCCCCCCAAGTTCTTTCAAAACCGCTCGCAATTCGTCTACCATTTGTCGCCTATTATAGCGACAAATGTCGTCATTATCAAATGAGTCACATAAATGTGGGGACAGCCGCCCTCGGCTGTCCCTTCGAGCGCAGCTCGAAGCGCTTTCCTCGGCGCCACTCGACTGAGCACGGATAGTGCGACGCGCTCTCGACCGGGGCCGCCATGCTATATTCGCTCGACCCCGTGACTTCGGCGAAACTCCATCCGCGCACGGCCCTGATCGTGCTCACCGCGCTGAATCTGCTCAATTACGCAGATCGCAACGTGTTGTTCGCAGTGCAACCGCTGGTGCAGGACGAGTTCCATCTAACCAAAACGCAGATTGGCTACCTCACCAGCGCCTTTCTTGGCTTCTACATGCTGGCCGCCCCGTTCGTTGGACCTTTGGCGGATCGTTATTCACGCAAGCTGATCATCGTCTTGGGCGCAATCTTCTGGAGTGCGCTTACCCTGCTGACCGCCTTTACCCACAATTACACTGAGCTACTGATTCGCCACACGCTGGTCGGCATCGGCGAAGCCACATTCGTCACCATTGCGCCGACTTTTGTTGCCGATCTTTTTTCCGAAGAGAAACGCGGACGGATACTCGGCGTCTTTTACCTGGCAATTCCGGTCGGATCGGCAGCGGGCTACCTCCTCGGAGGCTACCTGGCTCCGGATTATGGTTGGCGCTTCCCGTTTTACATCGCGGCCGCTCCCGGTTTTTTGCTGGCGATTACCGTTCTGTTTCTCAAAGAGCCGGAACGAGGCCAATTTGATTCCCTGAAAAGCACGCCGGAGCGGACGACGGTCATCGGTTTGTGGCGCAATCCCGCCTTTCTGACTGCCACGCTCGGCATGGCTGCCATGACATATTCCCTCGGCGGCATCCAGGTCTGGATGCCGCAATTCCTTTACAGCGAGCGCCACTACACGCTCAAAGCTGCGAACCTTACGTTTGGCCTGATCATCGTCGGAGACGGAATTTTCGCAGCATTGGCCGGAGGGTGGCTCGGCGACTATCTTCTGCGTCGTATGAAAAGCTCTTATTATTTGGTTTCGGCGGCCAGCATGGCCCTGGGTATTCCGGCGATGATTGTGGCGCTCTTCGTAGAGGGCCGAGTCATGATTCCGGCGATCGCCGTGGCGGCGTTTTTTCTCCTGCTCAATACGGCTCCGCTGAACGCTGCCATTATCAACTCCGTCGACGCTCACATCCGGGCGACCGCGCTGGCGGTGAATATCTTCATCATCCACATTCTGGGGGATGTGCCTTCGCCCACTATGATGGGCTGGGTCGCCGACAAGCGTTCGCTGCAGGCCGCTTTCATTCTGCCGGTGATCGCCATGGCCGTTTCCTCTGCCATACTGTTTTACGGGATGAAATTCGCGCCGTCCGTAAGCCTCGATCAGGCTGCTGTTGGGGCAGGGAAGACTTAGGCAGGATGCATTATTTTCACTGGATTGCCGGCACGATTTTGGCGCTGGCTTGGTTTTCGCGCATCGTCGATGCTGCCCTCGGCATGCCCAGCGTGGTCAACATTTCAAAGCCTGAGTGGGACCGCAATTCCGTCGCGCACACAGGCAATCCGCCTGTCTCAATCATCGTCCCCGCTCGCAATGAAGAAAAGGATATTGAGCAAACCCTCACCGGCCTGCTCGCGCTCGACTACGGCAATTACGAAGTGATCGCGGTGAACGATCGCTCCACCGACCGAACCGGAGAGATTATGGAGCGCGTCGCCGCGCGCAATGTGGCCGGCGGGACCAGTCGCTTGCGGGTGATCCATCACAGCGATTTGCCGAGCGGATGGCTGGGCAAAACCCACGCTATGTGGACCGCCACAAATCAGGCCGCGGGTGACTGGCTACTATTTACCGACGCCGACGTCGTGTTCAAGCCGGACTCTTTGCGGCGCGCTATTACTTACGCGGAAGCAGCAAGGGCAGATCACGTTGTCCTGTTTCCGCAAATGATCATGAAACGCCCCGGCGAATACATGATGATCGCATTCTTCCAAACCATGTTTGTATTCGGCCACCGGCCATGGAAGGTGGCTGATCCTAATTCGAAAGACCACATGGGGGTCGGCGCCTTCAATCTGATCCGTCGCAGCACCTACGACGCAATCGGCACTTATGAAGCTTTGCGCATGGAAGTTCTGGACGATATGAAGCTCGGCAAAGTGGTGAAGAATGCCGGCTTCGCGCAACGCAATGTTTTCGGGGAAGATCTTATTTCCATCCGCTGGGCGCGCGGCGCAATCGGTGTAGTGAACAACCTGACGAAGAATTTTTTCGCGGTATTGTCATTTCAGTGGTGGCGTACGGTCATCTCGGCGTTCGGACTGGCCTTCTTGAATCTCGCGCCGTTTCTGGGACTCTTCCTCGCCCATGGCTGGGAGCGTCTGCCCTATGCCATCGCGCTGATTTCCATCTTTGCGATCTATGTGGGCATGTCGCGACGTTCGGGAGTGCCTGCTTATTATTTCCTTCTGCATCCCGTGAGCACCGCGCTGTTCATTTACACTCTGCTGCTCTCCATGTTTCACGCCTTGTGGAACGACGGAATTATCTGGCGGGGAACCAAGTATCCGTTGGAGGAATTGAGGAAGGGGATGGTGTAGCGCAGAGCGAGAGTTCACTGCTGCGGTTCTGCGCTCACGTCGGCCTCATTGCCGTACGTCGCCGTGCTATTAGGGGTGCCCTTAACCGTTGCCGGCTTTTTCGTCGGGCGCATTCGGCCGGCGCTGTAGTGGCCTTGTTTTTCCACGTCATAATTCTTGGGCAGCGGCGGAATCAAGGTTGATCCGCCGGTGAGCTGGCTCACGCGATTCAGGACGATCTCAGCGCGGCCATCGTAGAGCTTTACGGGGCCGTGAATTTCAATAACACGGCCCGCGAGCCGCCGAACATCTCCTACATCTTTAAGGTCGGAGGAGAATACGACAACCGTGAACGGGCAAGACATTTGATCTTCGCAGAAGTCAACGAAGTGCACACCTTTGGCTCCGGCCTTCACGCGCAGAACTTTTCCAGTTACACATTTGGTTTCGCCCACATGCTTTTTCGCCTCGCCAATGGGAAGACAGTCGGAAGCGGCGAACAGCGGCGTCGAGAGCAGGATGGCGAGAGCCGCAAAATTATTTAATGTAGACATAAAAACTGGCGTGCCACCGGTGTGTATTCCGAGTTGAAGTGGGTTTACTGCCCGATTAATATTTACTGGTTTAGTACCCCACCCTCCCCTCCCCCCTGGTTCTTTGGAATGATCACGCGGGCAAGTTTCTCCCCGCAAAATCGGCGATCGAAAGGGGTTAGAGGCAAAATCCGTCAAACAAAAGAGTTGTTGGGCGATTCTCGCTCTGCGCCCTTCATTTCTCGTTTTTGCCTGGTTTACTGCCTTTGCTAGGGCAATTATCGAGTGGGTCGTGGGGACGGCGCAAGGTTGGATGTCACAGGGGGGCTGTGAATTGCTCTTGTGCCTCAAGGATGCTGCCGGAGCGTGACGCAAAGATTAACTTTGCAGTACAAAGTTGTTTGTGATAGTTTACTCAGGCTTGGGGTTGAGTTGTTTGAGAATCAAGGAGGCGGCATGAATCAACTTTCCTCTCTCCCGCTGAGCGTGCAGATTCGAAACAGGTCCCGCTCTATGGGACTCAAACTACTCCTCGTCTGCGGCCTTGCTTTGCTTATGACGATTCCGTCCCTCTTCGTGGGCAGCATTGTGGAAGAACGGACTAAGCGAGCCAAAGACGTGATCGAGGAAATTAGCGGCCGGGCGGGTGGCCAGCAGACGTTTCTCGGGCCCACGCTATCGATTCCTTACAGCGTTCCGTCGCTTTATACGGGCGCGTCGCCTACGCTTGGCGTCTATGTAGTGTTTCCGACGAAAGGAGATGCCAGCATAAAAATTCGTACTGAAGAGAGGCGTCGTTCCCTGTTCAAAGTGCCCGTTTATCTGGCCGACGTGAAGTTCGACGCCACGTTCGACCTGACAAACGTCCCTTCCGCAGCCCCGGCAGGAGCGGAACTGGACTGGACCCGAGCCGGGATAGTCGTTGGTGTCAGCGATGCCCGCGGAGCCCTGGCAGACGGAACACTTTCCGTGAATGGCAAGACAAGCACATTTCTTCCGGCAGAAAATGTTGGAGACGAAAACCCGCGCCTCCGACTGGCCTATCTCGGCGTAAGAGTTCCCGATCTAGCCAAGCCAAACGCGACATTTAACGTCGCCGCTAACCTGCGCTTCTCCGGCGCCCTGCGGCTTGCGGTCCTGGCGTACGGCAAGAGCACCCACCTTACGGCAGAGGGTGACTGGCCGAATCCAGGTTTCGACGGTGGTCTCTTGCCCATGAAACGTACTATCTCTGCTCAAGGTTTTACCGGAGAGTGGTCCATTCCTTTCATTGCCCGCGGGATTCCGGACGAAGGTACCAGTACTGCGGTCAGCGCACTGGATCGTACGGCGCTGGGAATCTCGTTAGTCGAAGTGCCCGACCCTTATCAATCGGTCACTCGTTCGCTCAAATATGTACTTCTCTTTATCGGTTTGCTGTTTCTCTCATACTTTGTTTTTGAAGCTACGGCTGGCAAGCGCGTCCATCCAGCGCAATACATATTGGTCGGCGTCGCCCACATGATCTTTTATCTTCTCTTGCTCTCGTTGGCCGAACGGATTGGTTTTGACTGGGGCTTTCTCGTGGCCGGCGGGGCCACCGTGCTTTTGCTTTCGGCCAATGCCGAATGGATTTTTGCTAGCAGAGTGCAGGGTCTTCGCGCTGTGTTTGTCTTCAGCTTGCTCTACTTCTTCATCTATCTGTTACTGCGCCTGGAGGACAACGCGCTTCTGGTTGGCGCAGTGGCTAGCTTTATCGCCGTGGCGGCGGTTATGTACTTCACCCGCAACATCGATTGGTACAGTTCGATACCAACTGGTGGGGCCGAGGCGGTCGAAAAGGATGCAGTGTAGGAAGAAGGTTGGCACCGCTAGAAGCGTGCGCTTCCGGACCTATTCCTTGGGAGGACGTGTCCGCGGCCATGGAGTTGGTAGCAGATGGAGCGCAACTTGGCGTCGGATTAATCCCACTTCTCGCAAAGGAAGCGAGAAGTGGGGCACCCGCCGCTGTTGATTTCTGGGATCTGCGGCGCGGCTTGAAGCCGCGCCCTTTCAAAGCGAAACGCAGTTCAGGCCGCCGGCGAATCCTTCTATTTGAACGCTTTGACCGCCGCTGCTTCGTCGTCCTTCACATCGAAGACGGTATAGAGTTTAGTGATTTGCAGCAGGTCGTGCACTTTCTTTGTGAGATGCAGCAATTTGAGTTCGCCGCCCTGGTTCTTGGTGGTGGTGAAGGCGCTGACCAGCTCGCCGATGCCAGAGCTGTCGATGTAGTTGACTTCGCCCAGGTTCAACACAATTTTCTTGTTGCCCTTGGCGAGCAGGTCGCGAACGGTGTCGCGCAAAGTGACGCTGCCTTCGCCGAGGGTGATGCGGCCGCTGCAGTCCACAATGGTGATTCCGTCCACCTGCCGAGTGCTAAGTTTCATGCTCACTGAGACCCCTCCTTGCCGCCTGCGGATGATCCGCGGACGTGCTTGATCAATTTCACTTCTGTCCCTGTCTGAGACGGGCGGATTTCCACCACGTCCATGAAGGAACGCATAAGAAAAATGCCGCGTCCCGAAGTCTTTAGCAAATTTTCCGGCGACAGAGGATTCGGAATCGTGTTCAAATCGATCCCCTTGCCCTGGTCGCGAATCGTAATGACAAGGTCCTCCGGGGTACGCTCGAAAGCCAGGGTTACTTTCTTGTCCGGCGCATACGCGTTGCCGTGAAGCACCGCGTTAATCGCGCCTTCGCGCACCGCCATAGAGATCTGCATCACTTCGTCATCCGCAAAGCCCAATTCCGTCGCAATGCGGGTAGCTTGCTGCTCCGCATTATCCACAGTGTCTAGAGTGGAATCGAGCGTGTAGGAGACGGTTTGCTCCATGGCCGGTAAATTCTGTGTTACACCCGCACCCTGTTCTCTGGAAGCCCGTAAGGGCTCGCCGAAAGCCCGCAATCGACGATTCGGTAGTTTGCCTGTGCAACCGGCGAGTTGTCAACGCGAAGGCTAAGCGCCGGGCATTCCGCGGGTATAATGGCACGCCGTGAGTTCCGCGCTACGAGATCGAATCAAACATTTTCTAAAACGATTGCTCCTCGTCGCGTTTTCGGCTGTTTTCAGTATCGGGCTGATCGGCTACGCCGTGGACTACGTTGCCTTCCGCTATCGCGTCGCGACCAATCGCCAGCCCTTCGGCCAATTCACGATAAACAGCTACGACGCGGTTCTACAGAAAAACGGCAAGACTGAATTCATCTTTAATCCACCCGAGCCGCAAACCTGCGTACACGCGCTGTTTCCCCATGCGGGCTTCGTACCTTGCTGGTACCTGCAGCGCCATACTGAACCGCGCACCAACATTTGAAAAGAAATGTAAACTCGCACCGCTTTTCCGTTTAGTGCACCGGGCATCGTGCAGCACGCTTTCCCCATCTAATACCTCAGTAGTAAGTTAAAGAGCACGAATTGGTAGGAGGGATGCTTTTATGAAGCTGTTACAGGTACAAGGCTTATTTGGCTTGTTCCTGGCAGCGGTTCTATCTGTGCCCGCATGGGGTAGTAACGCGAGCCCAAATTCAGCTGTGCCGGGAACTTTAAATTATGTCGAGGGTCAGGTTTACGTTGGCGATCAGCCACTCGATCACAACTCAGTCGGCAAGACCACCGTTGAAGTCGGCGAAACGCTGCGGACGGAAACAGGGAAGGCCGAAATCTTGCTGACACCGGGCGTATTCCTTCGGGAGGGTGACAACACTTCGGTGGAATTGGTTTCGACCGGGCTCACCGATACAGAAGTAAAGGTGATCCGAGGACATGCCATGGTCGAAGTGGATCAGATTTATCCGCAGAACAATTTGCGCGTCGAGGAAGGAGATTCTGTTGCCACAATTACCAAGCCCGGACTCTATGACTTTGATTTGCAACAGCATCAAATGCGGGTGTTCGATGGCGAGGCGATGGTGAAAAGTGGTGACAATCAGATCAGGTTGAAAGGCGGACACGAACTGACCATCGCCGCGGGCGCAGAAAAATCGGAGAGGTTCGATAAGAAAGCCTCGAACGGCGACGATCTATACCGTTGGAGCAGTCTGCGATCCGATTACGTGGCGGAAGCGAACGTTGATGCGGCGCGGATTGTAGTCGCCGACGATTGGTATGGCGGGGGCTGGTATGGCGCGGGCTTCTGGGGAGCGGGATGGGGCGGCGGATGGTATTGGGATCCGTGGTTCTCGGCGTTTACCTTCCTGCCTGGCGGCGGAATTTTCTATAGTCCGTTCGGCTGGGGATTCTATTCCCCGGGACTGGTCTATCGAGCTCCATTCTACGGTGGACACTTCTCTCACAACTTTAACGCCTCGAACGTTCGCTCCTGGGGACCGGGTATGCACTATGCGGCTAGCAGTTCGTATGCGCATGGCGTCTACACCGGGGCTGGAGCGGAACGCGGGGCGTTTCACTCAGGAACTTTGACGCAGGCTGCTGCAATGCATGGCGGCGCCGCGGGTGGATTCCACGAAGCCGGCGGAACCCATAGTAGTGGCGGCGGATTCCACGGTGGTGGTGGAGGCGGCGGGTCCCATGGCGGAATGCACTGACAACCATGCACTCACGACATTGACCGGCACAACAGAAACAGAAAAAGCGGGGCGCAAAAATCGCCCCGCTTTTTTGTGCTTGGATTCGGCTCTCGCACAAACATCGAGCGCTAGCCGACATCCATCGTGGGGCAGGAGAAAACAAGGTCGCAGATGCTTTCCGCTGCATCCAATTGGTTCACGGGGTCGGTCCCATTGCAGAAAGGCCCGACTTTCTGGAGGAGCATCCATGAAGATTACTGGTTGTCCACTCAAAGTCTTATTCGGATTTGCTGTGTGCGTGTCCGCTACGGGCATCGTTTGTGCGCAGAATGCAGGCACGAACGGGGTGCCGGTCCACATGGTGGTAACTGCTGAAGCTCGTCATGGCTCGGACGTGCCCGAAATAAGCCAGCGAGACGTGATGGTCAACGAGGGCCATGATCGTGACGAAGTCACCAGTTGGATTCCCGCCAAAGGAGATAACGCGGCGCTCGAGCTTTTCATTCTGCTCGACGATGGATCAGGCATCAATCTCGGGACGCAGCTTGATAGCCTTCGGAAGTTCATCATGGCGCAGCCGGCATCCACCAAGGTCGGCATTGCGTACATGCAGAACGGCACTGCAAAGGTAGCGCAGAGCCCGACGGGCGATCATGCCTTAGCCGCGAAAGCTCTGCGCCTTCCTATGGGTGCTGGCGGCGCAAATGCCAGTCCATATTTTGCTCTCAGTGATCTGGTCAAACGCTGGCCGGAGAGCGCCGCTCGCCGAGAGGTGTTCATGGCCACCGACGGAATTGATCTCTATTACGGCGGCGGCGATTTGCAAGATCCCTACTTGGACGCTGCAATCGACGATGCTCTGCGCGCGGGGATCATCGTCTATGCCATCTATACTCCGGGCGCGGGGCACGTCGGTCACAGCTACTGGCAGAACTATTGGGGGCAGATGTATCTCTCGCGGGTGGCCGACGAAACCGGCGGCGAATCGTATTACATCGGCTTCACTGGCGGTCCGGTGAGGTTTGACCCTTACCTCGAAGACATGGAGAACCGCCTCGACCATCAGTATCTGTTGGCGTTCAACGCCAAACCGCAGAAAAAGAATGGGTGGCAGCGCATTAAAGTGACCACAGAAGTCCCCAACGCGGAGTTGGTCTCCGCGCATAGAATGTGGGTTCCGGCTGCGCCGCAATAAAGCAGCGGTCGAGAGTCGCGACGAATGGCGGCTGCAAGAAATTTGCTCGCGGTTTGCCTGCTAGAATGGCCTCCGATAGTGGTCGAGTTGATCGGAGGCTTCCATGCAGGCTGGACGTTCCGGCGTTGTTGTCGCGAAGTGGATCAGAGTTCTCTTGGGCGCAGCTTTTTTATTTGCCTCAATGTGCGCGGCGCAACCGCAAAATGCCGGCTCGGCAGCTTCCGATCCTCGTCTGGGAGAAAGTTATCGCTTTCAGCAAGGCGGTTGGACGTACGTTCATCTGCAAGGCTCTCCCTCCGATATCGGCTTCCAGCATGGATATTTACTGGCGCCTGAGATTGCCGATGCGCTGGAGGCGATCAAGCTGTTCGACACGCACCAGACACAGCGCGATTGGGAATTCTTTCGCAAGACCGCGCGCGAAATGCTATGGCCGCACATTGACGCCGAGTATCAACAGGAGCTGCAAGGCATCGCCGACGGCGTAAAAGCGCACGGCGTCGATCTGGACGTTTACGACATCGTCGCGCTGAACGCATTCGAAGAAGTTCCCGACTACTATGTTCCATGGCTGAACAAGCGCGAGAAGGCAGTGAAAGCGCCAAAGCTTGCGGCGCCCGGAAACTGCAGCGCGTTCATCGCTACCGGCGGGTACACAAAAGATCATCAGATCGTCATCGCGCACAACAACTGGACCAGTTATCTCGCCGGCGAGCGCTGGGTAATCATCTTCGACATCCTTCCGCAAAACGGCCAACGCATTTTGATGGACGGCTTTCCCGGAGTCATCACCAGCGACGACGATTTCGGCGTGAACGCCGCCGGCATCATGATTACCGAAACTACTATCGCCCAATTCGAAGGCTGGGACCCCAACGGCAAGCCGGAGTTCATGCGTTCGCGCAAAGCTTTGCAGTACGCACAAAGCGTCGACGACTACGTGCGCATCATTAAAGAAGGGAACAACGGCGGATACGCCAACGACTGGCTCATCGGCGATCGCAAGACCGGCGAAATCGCCTATCTCGAACTCGGCCTCAAGAACACTCCGATGTGGCGAACGAAGGATGGCTACTTTGTCAGCTCGAACTTTCCGCGTGACCCGAAACTCATCAAAGAAGAAACCAGCGGATTCGATCCGAATGATAGGTCATCGTCGATGAATGCTCGTCACGCAAGAGCCGAAGAACTGATGAAGCAGGCGAAAGGGAAGATCGACGTCGCCGTGGCCGAACAGTTCCTGGCCGATCACGTCGACAGCTTTGAGCGAGCCTCCTCGCACGTTGAGAAACCCCAGCCCAATGAACGCACGCTTTGCGGTCACGTGGATGCCTCGTCCCGCGGGGTAAAAGAATGGGGATGGGACCCATACAATCCCGGCGGCGCCGTTCAAGGCAAAGCGACCGACAGTAAAATGGCTGCGAACATGAGCTTCGTCGCCCGCGCTGGACACCCTTGCGGCGAAGATTTTCTTGCCGCAGATTTTCTGGATCATCATCCCGAGCTCGCCTGGCAAAAGCCTCGGTTGCGCGATATGAAAGCAGGTCCTTGGACGACGTTTCAAGCAGGCGAGAAAACTGGCCAGTAACTCACCGCGACTCAGGTAACAACAGCGGTCTTCGCACTGCGCAGGTTCTCGGCTATCCCTCAAACGGAATGGGAGGAAAACGCAATGAATGAAACCCCACAGCAATATACTCAGAGAGTCGTCGGTTACGTCGAGGGAAAACAGCCTCTGGCAGTGCAGGCCGCCACAGCCAAGAAACTCGAGCGCCTGATCAAAGGCATCCCAACAGGCAGACTTCGCAAGCGTCCCGCTCCTGACAAGTGGTCTGTAGGCGAGATTCTCGCGCACCTCGCTGACACGGAAATCGTCGGCGGTTTTCGCATGCGTCTGATTCTGGGCGCGCCGGGAACGCCAATCGCTGCCTTCGATCAGGATTCGTGGGTCACTAGCGGACACTATGCGAAGCGCGATCCGCGTAAATCTGTGGAGCAGTTCCGCGTGATTCGCGATGCTAATCTCGCATTGCTCAATTCACTGACGCCCGAGCAGTGGAAACAACACGGAATGCATTCCGAGCGTGGACGGGAAACGATTGAGCACATCGTCCGCATGTTCGCCGGACACGACCTCAATCACTTGCAGCAGATCGAAAGAATACTGGCCGCGAAATAGCGGTCGAAAATGTGCCGAAGAGTTTCATCAGGCGCCGCTACTCACTTGCCGGTTCGCGGATCCCACACCGGCTTGCCCTTGTTATCACGGAACGAGAGCGTATCCGTCCCTTTCACCAGTTCTCGGGCAAGAATTACGTCCGACGTATCCTGCTTCACTTTTGATCCCGTAACCGCAATTTCGTCGCCTTTGGTGAAACTGATGCCCATCTCCTCCTGAAATGGCTTGGGGCACAGGTAGATGTGGGTCTTGTCGTCGCCATTTTTTATGATCAACTCCGTGAAATCCTTCCTGGTATCAACCGACAGTAGATTCACTTCGTCGATCACCCCTTTGAATTTCGCTTCCGTCTGAAGGTCATACTTGGGCAGGCTGGAATTTTGCGGTTGCGCCTTTTGCGAGAGCCCCGGGGTTTCGCCTAGGAGCAAAAACGCGACGATCAGCGAAAAGTACATCCATCGCTTTGGGAGAGAGAACGGCAATTTCCAGACTGAGGACATGGCTCCTCCTCGTTCTTTATGGAAATCCCCATGCAGTGCCGAGACCCCTGCTCACCTGCGCCGCGGGCTGGGAAGAACCTTCATCTTCCCGCGTCGCCTGAAGTTTCCGTTAACGATGAAGCCGCTGTATTTAGATTGCCGTTAGAAAGACGGAAGCATCGTACACCTTTTTATGTCTCCTAAGAAAGGCTTTGTTCTGAGACGTAATCGAGAAGCCAACGGGGTTCCCAAACAAACCTTCTGCGCCTTAGAAGCAAATCCGATAATCGTGTGCTGAAAATCCGCGCCTGTCACTCGATGGGCCGTGCTACTTTTGCTTCATTGAAATGGTCGTCTTATTGGGCCGTTAACTCAGAGAGCCACTTCAGATGAACACAAAAATCTGTACGAACCGCAAATGTCCCGCCAACGAGCACTTTGTCTACACGCTTGATACCCGCTGCGTGCTTTGCCGGTGGGACTTGAAGCCGGCACAACGGACTACACGATTTTCTCCACGAAGGTTAATAGGAAATGTTCGGCAGGGAACCGCCGGAAGGGTCTAACAACATCCTTCATCGCCCTACTGTTTTCTGGAGCTCACTCCAATTTCGACGGCACCATTCTCAGAGCAAGATAATTTCGACCACCCTACAGAGCAGGCCAAAGCTCCGCTAGCATAATCTTCCGTGTAGAATCTCAAACCTGACACTGGTGAAATCGAATCGATGAACTTTTCTGGGAAAGTCTCGCTCGTCACAGGCGCGGGCAGCATGCAAGGGATCGGCTTCGCTACCGCACGCTTGCTCGCTCAACAAGGCTCGAAAATCGCAATCACTTCCACCACGGAAAGAATTCAGGAGCGTGCCCGCGAACTCGCCGCTCAGGGCGCCGACGTATTTGCTTCTCCGGCAGACTTAACGGATTACGCCGCCACGAAGCTGCTGGTGCAGGAAGTCATCGCCCGCTATGGGCGCATCGATGTCCTCGTCAACAATGCAGGCATGACCCAGGTTGGAAGTCCCACCGAAACCACATCGCGCCCTTTGGCCGAGCTTTCCGAAGAAGAGTGGGATTACGGAATTGCCATCAACTTGAAAACAGCCTTCAACATTACCAAGACTGTTCTCCCCTCCATGCTGGCGCAAAAATATGGACGCATCGTGAGTGTCACTTCGGTTACAGGTCCAGTCGTCAGCAACCCCCGCGAAACTGCCTACAGCGCGGCCAAAGCCGGCATGGTCGGCCTTACACGCAGTCTCGCCCTTGAAGTTGCGCGCCAGGGAATCACAGTGAACGCAGTCGCGCCCGGCTGGATCGAAACCTCCTCCTCCACCGAGCACGAAATTGTCGCAGGTAAAAATACTCCCGCCGGACGCCCCGGCCGCTCCGACGAAGTCGCCGCCGCGATTGCCTTTCTCGCTTCCGAATCCGCTTCCTACATCACCGGACAGATGATCATCGTTGACGGCGGCAATTCTATCCAGGAGTACAAAGGTCCACCCGCGGCATACTACTAATCATAAAGTGACGATCTTTCTCTACAACCCGCGCGACCTGGGTCCTTTCCCGAGGGACCTCTCATAGATCTTCACCGATTGGGATGAAAGGGCATGCCTCGGTGCCCAGCGCTAGCCGGTTCTGGCGTTTGTAAATCAAGATTCACGACGATCGGCTCCTGGCCATTCCTCACCACCACGGCTTCGCACGGGTTATTCGGATCAGCATTAATCTCCTGGTGCGGCACATACGGAGGAACGTAAATAAAATCTCCGGCCCGGGCTTCGTCACTCAGTTCCAATCGATCGCCCCAGCGCATTCGCACTCGTCCTTTCACCACGTACAGGACGGTTTCCAGCTCTCCATGGTGGTGCGGTCCCGTCTTAGCATCAGGTTGGACGACCATAGTTCCGGCCCACAACGTGGCTGCTCCGGCTTTCGCATGAGTAATCGCCGCAGCCCGCGTCATGCCCGACGTCTGTGGCGTATTCATGTCCAATTCGTCCGCATGTACGATTTTCACTCCATTCTTCTTCCAGTCCATAAATTAAAGCTTTCTTCCAACATCTCAATCGGAATTTCTTTTTTGTATTCCGAAACAAGAGGAGCACTTATACCGCCAAATCGCCCGCTCCGAGGGCGTTGAAACGATTCGATTCCGAGATCGCTCCCCGCCGGTCCGCGACCCGTGCCAGCAACTAGTGTCGAAATGTTGGCTTCAATGTCGGTGAGAGGACATCGATCGCCGAGAGTGGAATGGATTCCCTCGTGCAAATGCGTCTTGGCAAACCTGGAATCTGGCTGGGATTTGAACTGGATGAAAAACATAGCCCACCCTTGAGCGATTTCCCGAGATGACCAGTTAGGTACTGTGTGCAATTGTGTATGACCTATATTGACCAGCCGAACCGGATTCCGGAGCGATATGATTTAGCCTCTTTTTGAACGGAGCACGGCATTCCTCAATTGAATGATCGTGCAGGGAGACCATGGCGAACAAACGTGCGCTCAGTTTCAGCCGTGCTGGGAAGACTGTGCGGAACTACCGAGACAACGAGATCATCTTTTCCCAAGGGGACGCAGCCGATGCTGTGTTCTACGTCCAGAGCGGCACGGTGAAACTCACGGTAGCTGCCACACGCCGCAAGAAAGCTATAATCGCCGTCCTGCTACAAGGTAGCTTTTTTGGCGAAGGCTGTCTCGCAGGGCAACCCCTCCGGATGTACACAGCGCGATCGATTGGGCATTCCAGTATCACTCATCTGCGGAAGGAAAGGGCTGTTCGCACGCTCAAACGAGACCCGAAATTTGCAACGGTGTTTGTTGCGTACCTGGTTTCCCGCGTCATTCGAGTTGAGGAAGACTTGGTCGATCAGTTTTTTAACTTCAGCGAAAAGCGACTGGCACGGGTTCTGTTGCTGTTTGGGCAGATAATCAAGGAGTCAAAGCCGGAGCACCCCCTTAAGGTGAGCCAAGCAACCTTGGCGGAGATGGTTGGTACCACCCGCGCCAGGGTGAGTAAATTTATGAGTGGGTTCAAGAAGAAGGGCTTCGTCAGCTACAACGGCGGCTTGCAAATAAATAGCGCGCTTATCATCGGCTTTCTGCAAAGTCGGCCCATGTCCATCGTTGTCACGAAAGCGTCTAGTTGACCACCAGAGTGCATGCAGGTTTGTGATGGAAAAGGAACTCACCGCCCAAAAAGCACTTGCTGTCCAATGTCCGACTTGCGGTGCCGCTCCAGGGGAGAAGTGTGAACTCAGCACGGGTCAACCGCGCACCGAGCCGCACAGGGACCGCCGATTGATTGCAAAAGACCAACCCTAGACTGGATCTCACGTCAGAAGTTCCCGCCGCCGCTTCGTGATCTTAGCAGGCGGCCAGGCTACGCGATGTTTCCTGATGACACTCTCATGGTCCGCTCGCGGGATACGAATGGATCTATAGTTTCGCTTTTTCGCTTGCCGCTCGACAATCCAAACGCCCGGTTCATTTTCAAATAGGCGCGTGACCATCGGTAAAATATGGCGGAGAGGGTGGGATTTGAACCCACGATACCCGTTAAGGTATGTCCGCTTTCGAGGCGGATCGTTTCAACCACTCACGCACCTCTCCACGATTGGCTAACGGCAAAACGACCAACGACTAACGACTAACGACGGCTCTTAAAAAACGTTTGCAGCAATTCAGCGCAACGGCCCGCCAGCACTCCGCTGCGAACCTGCATGCGGTGATTCAGTTGCGGATGGTTCAGCACTTGCACCACCGACTGCACCGCACCCGCCTTCGGATCGTCCGCACCGTAGACCAGGCGCTTGATCCGCGCGTGCACCAGCGCTCCGGCACACATCGGACACGGTTCAATTGTAGCAAACAGTTCGCAGTCCTCCAGACGATGATTACCGATGGCTGCTCCCGCTTCACGCAGCGCAACCATCTCGGCGTGCGCCGTAGGATCGGAGCCGGCGATGTTGCGATTCCATCCCCGCGCTATGATTTTTCCGCCGCACACGACTACAGCTCCGACCGGGACTTCTCCAGCTTCGAGCGCCCGCTGCGCAGCGCGCAAAGCTTCCTCCATCCACAGCTCGTCTGGCTCCGTCGTTGGTCGTTGGTCGTTGGTCGTTCGCACATGCGACTCCACGCAGCAGGGTACCACTTAGAGATCAGGGATCTTCGTTTTGGAACGCCGGCGCTTGGCAGCGCATTGATTCAGGCGGGCGACGGCATGTCTGGAGACATGCCTCGATTCGAAGCAGCCTGATGCCCGTCGCTGGCGCGAACCTACTGCTACGCACCTACTGCTACGCACCTGCAACCTCAGATCAGGCTGAGTACCGAGCGCACCACGTCGGGAACAACCGCTCGAATAATGGCAGGCAGCACAATCGTTATTAAGGGATAAGCAATCGCAATCAGCGGCAAGGCCAGCAGCATGCGGGCTTTCGGTGTTAAATTGGTGAAATAGGCTCGCATAACGTCCTCTGGTTCAAGATACGCACCCGGGGCGATAAAAGTTTCCTACAAAATACCACGCCCGGATGCGCGCTCTCCACTGACCACCGATCACTGGCCACTGCCTGCTGGCCACTCGCCACTGTTCAGTGTTATGCTTGCCCCGTCATGGGGATGCAGAGCCTTTTCCGCAAAGTCTTTCTGGTCGACCTTCTCCAGGGGTTGAAGGTCACGTTCCGCTACCAGGATCCTAGAGAGATTTACACCGAGCAATATCCGATGGAGCGCCCGCAGGTGGCGGAGCGCTACCGTGGCGCGCCCCGCCTCAACGTCAACCCTGACACCGACGAAACCATGTGCATTGCCTGCGACCTGTGCGCACTGGCTTGCCCGGAAAATCTGATCGTGGTCTCTAGCGCGCGCAACGAGCAAACTCGCCGTAAGGAACTCACCAACTTCACCTACGATCTGAGCCGCTGCATGTTCTGCGGCCTCTGTGAAGATGCCTGTCCGGTCGACGCTCTCGAACTCACGCAGGATTTCGAGCTGGCCAGCTACACTCGCGAAGGTTGGATCTGGGATCGCGAGACGCTCGAAAAAGGTCCCCAGCCCACGCAATACCGCAAATAGCCGTTCCTGCCGCCCGCTACGGCATCGCATGCTGCTGCCTACTGCATCTGCCGGATATTCCCGCCTCGAAGCCGCGAGCACACTAAGACTGTGGATTCCTTGACCAGAACCAGCGACCAGAACCAGCGCGTTTCGCAGGCCGGCAAAGGGATCGTCGAAAAATTCAAGGCTGGAGGCCTCATGAAGTCAGCGAAAAAATTTGCTTTACTATCTTTGTTTCTCGGCTGCGCGACCTGGGTTGTGGCGCAGGCCGGCGGAGCAGGAGCAGGCGGAGGAGCCGGAACGGCGGGAGCGGCGGGTGGTTCTGCAACGCCAGGCCAGTCGTCTCCTTCGGCGCCGCCAACCGGAAATACAGGTCGACCGCCAACCAGCAGCACTACACCACCGACAGGCTCAGGCAACAGCACCGCGCCCGGATCGAACCCGACGAATCCCAACACTCCTGGCACGCAGCCTTCTACCACGAATCCGAATAATCCGAACACAGGCACGAATCCTGGTACGAACCCTGGCGCAACCAATCCTGGTTCGACCAATCCAGGTTCGTCGACGAATCCTGGATCGGCGCCCAACGGCGGATCGACTAACCCCGGCACTACGAATCCCGGCTCGAACCCTGGAACTTCAAACCCCGGATCAAATCCAGGAACATCGAACCCAGGTTCAAATCCCGGAACAAATCCGGGAACGTCGAATCCCGGAGGAAGCACTTCACCCTCAGGCCCTGGCCGCTAAAGCATTTCGCAGATGTTGTAACTCCCCACTTTGCGGGCTCATTCGTGGGCCCGCCTTTTTGTCGCTCCATATTGCTTGCAGTTCCAGATCAAGTCTCTGCTGGGATACAAAGGAGCCAAAGAAGTTTGCTGAAAGCTGAAAGCCTATAGCTGAAGCCCGAAGCCCTCACCCCGGCTGCTGCTGCGTCATGCAGTGCATTGTCCCAAGCCCCCAGACCAGATCTCCGGAATAAATAGGAACAATATCTCGAGTTGGGAACAAGCCCGCCAGTATGTTCAACGCAATTCGGTCGTTGGGATCGTTGAACACGGGTACGAGCACAACCCCATTTGCAATATAGAAGTTGGCATAGCTGGCAGGGAGGCGCCGTTGCTCAAAAACAACCGGGCCCGGCATGGGAATCTCCGCAATATTCAGTGGCTTGCCCGCCTGATCGCGCGCCGCCTGCAGACGGCGAAGATTCCCCCGCAGAGGCTGGTAATTTTCATCTCTGGAATTGCTTTCAACCATCGTGACGACCGTGTCGGGAGCGACAAAGCGAGTCAAGTCATCCACGTGTCCGTGAGTATCGTCGCCCACGATTCCGCGCCCCAGCCAGATTACATTTGGCGCTCCGAAATAATCGGCAAAAAGTTTTTCGTAATGCTGGCGTGTCATGGCGGGATTGCGCTGCTGGATACTGCTAAGCAGGCATTCTTCGGTCGTCAGCAGAGTGCCGCGTCCGTTCACATCGATCGAGCCGCCCTCAAGAACGACCCGCGCGCCGCGGGACTTAGGAAGGATTTCGCGAGAGTGTGCAACGCGGGACATCCGCCCGCCGATTTTCTCGTCGAGCCTCCAGTTCGAATACTTAGCCCAGGCGTTAAACCGAAAGTTGAGCGCGAGATGGCTGGCCCCAGCGCCCGAACCATGTGGGGACAGCCGCCCTCGGCTGTCCGGCAAAGCGAAGCCCGGCTGTTTGTCTGTGACGAAGATGCACCCTGAATCCCGTACCCAAACGCGATTCGTGCGCCAGCGATGAAAGCGAACATTCGCGGAAAGCGCATTCGCCCGCTCCAGCAACTTCCGCGCCTGCCGCCCTGCCGCAGCTTCGTTGACGATCAACTCCACCCGTTCGTGCCTGGCAAGATTGCGAATCATCTCGGTATAGACCCACGGGATGGGTTCGAATTTTCCCGGCCAATCGCCATGGTAATGCGGCCATGCCAGCCACGTCGCATCATGCGGCTCCCACTCGGCGGGCATGCGATAGCCAAGCGAGGCGGGTGTCTGCAAGACTCCCGAACTCGAAGTTTTACGTGAAGTAGAGCGAGGGCGAATCGTCACGGCGGCTCTTACCGTCCGTCCAACAGCCGGCTCGAGATAGGCGCATAGGCATCAATGCGCCGGTCCCGCAGGAAGGGCCAGTTGCGCCGGATGTCCTCGAGAGCCTTCAAATCGACATCGCCCATTAAGATCTCTTCGCGGTCGTGCGAAGCCTCGGAGATCACCCGGCCGAAGGGATCGCAGAAAAAAGATCCGCCCCAAAACTCAAGCCCATGGCCCGGTGTCGACTTTCCGCGGATATTGCCGGTTTCAAAGCCTACGCGATTGACGACGGCCACATAAACGCCATTGGCAATAGCATGAGCGCGCTGAATGGTTCGCCACGCATCATGCTGGGCTTCACCAAACTCGGCCTTTTCCGAGGGATGCCAGCCAATCGCCGTCGGATAGAACAGCACCGACGCACCCTGCAGCGCAGTGAGCCGCGCGCCCTCAGGAAACCACTGATCCCAGCAGACCAGTGTTCCGAGCCGCCCCGCACTCGTATCGAGCGCGCGAAATCCAAGGTCGCCCGGGGTGAAATAAAACTTTTCGTAATAAAGCGGATCGTCGGGAATATGCATCTTGCGGTAGAGCCCGCGCAGCGATCCGTCGGAATCGAAAATGGCCGCAGTGTTGTGATAAATGCCGGCAGCCCGCTTTTCAAATAGCGACGCGATCAGCACAACCCCATTTTTTCGTGCCGCTGCGGCAAGCTTCTCACTGGCAGGACCGGGAATCGGCTCAGCTAAATCGAACAGCGCATGATCCTCTCGCTGGCAAAAATATTGTGTCTGGAACAACTCCGGCAGGCAGACGACTTGCGCTCCGCGTCCGGCAGCGTCAGCAATGCGCTCAAGGGCTTTCTGCAGATTCTGTTCCGGCTCCGGCCCGCAGGACATCTGCACCAGAGCCACGCGAAATTTGTCAGGGGGCACGTTCATCCTCCGACGATCAATATAGCATTTCAGAAATCAGACTTTCGCTTATGACCATCCGTCCCGTTGGATGAACACCCTGACCTTTCTTTTCAAATGGCTTCAGCTTCCCACATAGCGCGCGTAGAGGCTGCGCGCAATTCCAGTATCTGTCGTGCCTTTGATGATGGCCCGTCCATCGGGAAACAACGTCATCTCATAAGGATCACGCCAGAATTTCAGAACAAATTCGTTGTGCCGCACCACGCCCAGCGACTGCAGTCTGCGCTGCAATTCAACGAAATCGATGGGCCGGGCGCGCTCGTGAATCTGCACTGAATTTCGCCCGCACAGGGTAAGGTGAGGCCGTCCCTCGCCCGCCAGGTGCACAAAATCTCGCTCGCCGCACGCCCGGCAGCCGGGGCGCGGAGTCGCAGCCGAAATCTCCGCCTGCTGATTCGTCCACGCATCGTAAGACCACAGGGTCTTTCGCAAGTTTTTGGCCGCCTCGCCCCCAATCAGCAGTTTGATCGCTTCCGTCGCCGCGATCGAGCTGATAAGGTTCACTGCTGAATTTAATATGCCCGCGGTTTCGCAGGTCTCAACCATCCCGCGCGGCGTTTCTGGAAAAATGCACGACAGGCACGCAGTCGTGTTGGGCAACACGTTCAGCGTCACTCCGTAACTGCCCACGGCAGCCGCGTAAATCCACGGTAAAGTATTCTTCACCGCATAATCATTCAGCAAATATCTGGTTTCGAAATTATCGGTTCCGTCGAGAACCACATCCATACCTTCGAGTAACGCATAAATATTTGCAGGCACAACGTCGTCGACCCGCGACTCTACAACGATCTCGGAATTGAAAGCTGCAATCTTCTGTGCCGCTGCGATGGCCTTGGGCACGGACTCCGCCGCATCCTTTTCGTCAAACAGCGATTGCCGCTGCAGGTTGCTCTCTTCCACGTAATCGCGATCGATAATGCGCAGCTTCCCCACCCCCGCGCGCGCCAGCAACGATGCCAGCGCCGAGCCGGTTGCTCCGCAGCCCACAATCGCCGCGCGCGCCACAGCCAGTCTGCGCTGGCCTTCGATGCCGATGCCGCGAAACAATATCTGACGTGAGTATCGTTCTTCGAACTTTTCTTTTTCCAAGCCCTGCCTCAAGGACGTCACCAGCAATTGCTCACAAAACCTTTATTATAGTTGGGGATGCTTAAGCCGTCAGGATGCAGACAACACGGGTCTTTCACGCTTCATCGAATGTAGGCAACGGGGTCTAAGGATACGACTTGCTGAGACGGTACGCGTCATTCGTCATACTGATCGTGGCCTCACTCGGACCGCTCGCCCCTGCCGGTTGGTCGGCTGCGGCCGCTATCGGCACATCCCAGGAGCCTCAAGCCGGCGAACCTTCAGGTCTCAATTCTATGGCGGAATACGCCGGACAAATCGTGCAATCCATCGAATTGCCGAACGTGTCGAATGCCGCGCATTTGTTGCAAATGCTCCCCCAAAAAGCGGGGGAACCACTGGATCGCGATCAAGTCCGCGAAAGCATTCGTGTGCTCTTCGCGACCGGACGTTTTTCCGATATTCAGGCGGAAGTAAGGCCGATAGGGTCGGGTGTGGTGCTGACGTTCACCACATCGCCCAATTCTTTTGTGGGTGCGGTGGATGTGCAAGGTGCTCCCGGCCATCCCAACTATAATCAGCTTGTCAACGCCTCGAAGCTTCAACTCGGCCAGCTCTATAGTCCTGACCTTCTCAGTCGCGCCCTGCAGAACGTTCGCCAACTCATGCAGGAGAACGGTTATTATCGCGCGCGGGTCACGGCTGAAAACATCTCCATCGCGGCTACTCAGCAGGTCAACGTTCTCTTCCATATCACTCCGGGAGAGCCTGCTCATATAGGCGAAGTCAACGCTACCGGCCACTCGGCTTTTTCCCAACAACAGCTTCAAGACATCGCAAAAATGCACCCCGGCGACCGGATCACCGCGGCTCGCATCACGAATTCTCTGCAGCGCCTGCGCAAGAGGTTCCAGAAGCAGCACCGCGTTCTCGCTCAAGTATCGATTGCCCAACAGAAATACAACCCCAAATCCAATTCGGTTGACTACACCTACCTGATCGAACCGGGACCTGTGGTGGTAATCTTCGCCACCGGCTTTCACGTAAGCCGGGGGGTTCTGAAAAGAGAGATTCCGGTATATGAAGAAAATGCTCTCGACGAAGATCTTCTGAGCGAAGGCGAGCGTAATCTGCTCGACTACCTGCAAAGTCGCGGCCGCTTCGATGCCACAGTCGACTTCCGCAAAGAAACGGCCCCTGACATTCTTCGCGTCATCTACCACATCACTCCCGGAGCGGAGCATAAATTCGAACTCATCGATATTTCGGGAAACAAATACTTCCCTCGCAAGACCCTCCGCCAGCGTATGCGCATTCAACCCGCCGGACTGTTTTCCCACGGACACTTCAGTGGATCTTTACTTAAGAGCGATGTCGCGGCTTTGCAGGCACTCTATGTTTCCAACGGATTTCGCCAAGTCAAGATCGAGACCAAAGTTGACGATAACTATCGTGGCGCCGAGAATCGTTTAGCGGTTCACATTCTCATCGAGGAAGGCCCGCAAACTCTGGTGGGAGATTTCCGCATTGTCGGCAGCCAGAAAATTGACGTCAAGTCATTTCCAGAACTCAGCACTGCTCCGGGCCAGCCTTACTCCGAGCAGAATCTGGCCAACGATCGCAATGCGATCCTTAGCTATTATTTCAATCACGGTTTTTCCAACGCCACTCTCGATATCACAACCAAACCGTCGGCCCGCGAGCCGAATCGCGAGGATGTAACCTACACGATTCAAGAGGGCGAGCAGTTCTTCGTGAACCGGGTAATGGTCGCCGGCCTGGAGAATACTCGCGACTATGTGGTTCAGCGTGAAATTCAAGTAAAGGCAGGCGATTCTCTCAGCCAGCAGGATCTGCTCGATACCCAGCGCAAGCTCTACGACCTGGGAATCTTCAACCAGGTCGACACCGCCGTGCAAAATCCCGAAGGCTCCGACCCGCAGAAGAATGTCCTGATTCAGGCCCAGGAAGCCAGGCGCTATACGTTTACCTACGGCGTCGGATTGGAATTCGAAACCGGCTTGCCTGCCGGGACGAACAACCCCGCAGGCGCAACCGGCGTAAGCCCACGCGTGGAATTTGATGTAACCCGTCTGAATATGTTCGGCCGGGATCAGACTCTCATCTTCCAGTCTCATGTGGGCCGTCTGCAACAGCGCGGCCTCGTCAGTTACGAACTCCCCAAACCGCTGAACAATGATCAGCTCAAACTTTTCTACACCATCTTTTATGACAACAGTCTCGACGTCGCCACATTTACCTCCCAGCGTCTGGAAGGCAAGATCGATCTGCGGCAGCAAATCGGCAAACTGGAGTCAAATCACTCCACTTCCGTTACCTACCGGTTTGATTACCGGCGCGTCAAAGCCAGCAACTTCGCCGCTAACTTTTCCCCCGCTGAATTTAATTTATTGTCTCTGCCCGCGGTAGTTGGTGGGCCGGGCTTTACCTTTATTCGCGACAAGCGCGACAATCCCCTGGAAAGCACCAAAGGCCAGTACTTTACCCTCGACGCTTTTGTAGCCTCGAGTTTCGTTGGTTCTCAGTCGGATTTCGGCCGCGCTCTCCTTCAGGATTCGACCTACTATGCCTTCGGACGCACCAACCATAAGTTTGTATTCGCGCGTTCCACCTCGGTTGGACTGGAGCAGGGTTATCGCGATACTCGCGTCCTTCCTCCCGGAGCGTGCCAGGTCACCAATCTGACCACCTCTTGCAGTCAGAACATTACAGTTATCCCACTGCCGGAGCTTTTTTTTGCCGGGGGTGGCAACTCTCACCGCGGTTTCGGGTTGAATCAAGCGGGCCCCCGCGATCCCGACTCTGGCTTTCCGGTAGGCGGCTCGGCGCTCTTCGTCAATAGTGAGGAACTGCGTTTTCCCCAGGTTAGCTTGCCCTATCTGGGAGAAGGCTTCGGCTTTGCCATCTTTCACGATATGGGAAACGTCTATACCGCGGGCCACGATATGTTGAAGGGCCTTCTGCGCTGGCACCAGACCAATCCGGCGCAATGTTTGCAAGCCGGCGGTATCCTCATCCCTGCCTGCGAGACGCGATTCAACAACGAAGGCTACGATTACACCTCTCACGCCACGGGAATTGGCGTGCGCTACAAAACACCGATCGGCCCCCTCCGTTTCGACTTCGGCTACAATCTAAATCCGACATACTATTTTCAGGGACTTGTTAATCCTAAAACTGGCCAGCTCACGGGCGACTTTGAGACCCAGCGCCTGCGCCACTTCAATGTTTTTTTCAGCATAGGTCAGCCATTTTGAAAATCAAAATTTATTTGTGTAAGGTACTTCTCACAGCGACGCTGGCATTGCCCTTCGCGGGCCTCCATCTTGCTCCGTGTTATGCAGCTGGTCAGGTGATCGATCGAATTGTCGCAACCGTGAACGGCCAGGTTATTTTGCAATCGGATTGGGATGAAGCTCTCTGCTATGAGGCGCTGCTAACCAATCGCAACCTGAACCGGTTTACCGATGACGATCGTCGCGCCGTCCTCGACCGCCTGATCGACCAGGAGCTTCTTCGCGAGCAAATGAAGTCGGCCGATTTTCGCCATGCCACCGACGAGGAAGTCGCCTCGCGCGTCGCCGAAGCCCGCAAGCTATATCCTCAAGCCGCTTCCGATGAGGCCTGGCGAGGAGTTCTCGCCCAATACCATCTCATAGAGAAGGATGTGCAGGAGCATGTCCGGCAACAAATTGACGTTATGCGTCTGATCGACGCCCGGCTTCGTCCGACCGTACAGATTGATTCCAAGTCCATCGAGGCTTATTATCGCGACCAGTTTGTGCCCCAATTGAAAGAAGCCGGAGCCTCCGAAGTTCCTCTCGCCGAAGTATCGGCGAAGATTCGCGAACTGCTCACTCAGGAAAAAGTCAGCGAGTTGCTCGTCTCCTGGTTGCAAACCTTGCGCTCCGAGGGGCAGGTCCATGTGCCGGGAGTTGCCCCCTCCAGCAACGATGCCGGAGTCCAATCGCAGTGAGTGCGCCCACCGCCAAGCGTCTTCGCCGCCGATGGTGGAAGTTCCTGCTCTTCGTCACTGGGGCGGCTTTTTTAGCGTTGATTAGCCTTCTCATCTACATCAATACCGATTCTTTTCAATCTCTGGTGCGACGCCGGCTGGTTGCAGAGATTGAGCGCATCACTGGAGGTCGCGCCGAAATCGCCAGCATCCACACCATTCCCTTTCGTCTGCAAGCGGAAGTGCGCGGCATCACCGTTCATGGCCGCGAGCCCGCCAATGACATTCCTCTCGCCCACGTGGACCACATTGTCGCTCGACTGAAGATCGATTCACTTCTCCGCTCCGAACTTGCTTTTGACGAAGTTATCCTCGAGCAACCCATCGTGCATGTCGCGTTCTACGCCGACGGAAGCACCAATTTTCCACCGCGAAAAAACATCGTTGCCACCGGTAAGAATCCGGTCGATCAACTGTTCGCGCTTTCCATTGACCATTTCGAACTTCGCCACGGCCAGATGTTGTGGGACGATAAAACCATTCCCCTGGATTTCATGGCTCGCGACGCATCGCTGCAAATGGACTACTCGTTTTTGCATCGCAGCTACGATGGCCGCCTGCTGCTGGGTTTCGTCCACACAAAACTCCTGGACTACCGCCCTTTTGCCTGGATGACGACCATGCAGTTCAACCTGAGCTCCAACAGTGCCAACGTCACTTCACTGACGTGGAACTCCGGTCATTCGCGCTTGTCAGGCAGCGGGCAACTTACTGACTTCCGCCGGCTGCATGTTCAAGCTTCTTACGATGCCCATCTCGATCTGGCGGAGGCCGCATCCATCTCCCGTCGGAACGATCTTCGCGGCGGAGAAGTGGAGCTCAAGGGCAGTGGCGACTGGTCACTCGATCAGTTTGCCGCCCGCGGTCTGGTCGCGTTTCGGGATCTTGCATGGCGGGACGAGCAGGTTTCCTTTTCAAAGGCGTCATTCAGTTCCGACTATTCCCTCACCGATCAGCAAATCAAGCTTTCTAAAATCGAAGGCAAAATCTTCGGCGGCGGCTTTTCCGGCGATGCCGAAATCAATCAATGGCTCGCGCCGGCCCGTCACCTGACTGCGGCCGCCAGAAAAAACTTCGAAACGGCCGTGATTTCCACCGCCCGGCCATCCCCCAAATCCCGCGACAAAGCGTCGAAATCCAGGTCAACCTCGTTTCAAAACGCATCTGTGGTTCTTCATCTGCGGGACCTTTCCGCGCAAGAACTCGCCGCCGCTTTTAATTCTCCTTCTCATCCTCTGTCGCGATTTCGCCTGGATGGCGCGGCATCTGGCACTCTCGAAAGCCGCTGGTTGGGAACTCCGCGTGAAGCCGAAGTTAAATTCTCCGTCGATCTCACTCCCCCTGAGCAGCACGCCGCTGGGCAAACTCCCGTCAATGCTCACGCCGTCGGCGTTTACCACGCCGCCAGCGACAGTCTTGATCTTCCGCATTTCACACTTTCCATGCCTCACAGCCGGGTGCAGGCGGCCGGCACATTATCTTCCACATCCTCGGTCAGACTCTCCATGACTACCTCAAATCTCAGCGACTGGCTCCCGTTTATCGATGCCATCCGCGGCCCTTCCTTGTTTCCAGTCCAATTGAACGGGAGCGCCACTTTCAACGGAGGCATGACCGGCGCATTGTCCGCTCCGCAGCTGGCCGGCGCTCTCCTGGTGGACGACTTCGACATTAACTTGCCCGCAACTCCCAAAACTCAAGCTCTGCAAAGTCATTGGGATTCTTTTTCCACCTCGCTTCAGGTTTCCTTCGCCGCCATTGCCCTGCGCCGTGCCACTCTGCATCGTGACGACACTTCCGTCGACTTCGATGCCTCCGCCAACCTGGACCACGGCCACATCACCGGCGGTAGTTATTTCAATCTCCGCGCCAATGTTCACAATATCGACCTTGGCGACCTGCAAGCGCTTGCCGGATACAACTATGCCATCTCCGGTACGACCGACCTTTTCATTCAGGCGGGTGGGGCCGTGGCTGACCCTCATGGCAACGGGCAGATTCATCTGAACAACGCCCTGGCATACGGCCAGACCATTTCACAATTCGATTCCGCCTTTCGCATCGCCGGCAAGGAACTTTCCTTCACTAACATCCATTTACTTCATGATGCTTCACTCGTCACCGGAAGCGCCGCTTACAATACCTCCTCGCGTGCCTTCCGCCTCGACCTGGCTGGCAACAATTTCGATCTCGCGCACGTGCATCGACTCTACACCGATCGTTTCGCCGTGGAAGGCCGTGGAGATTTCACCCTCAAAGCCTCCGGCACGCCCGATGCCCCTACCATCAACGCGGACGTCCATGTTCACAACTTGACTCTCGACCATGAGCTCGCCGGAGAGTTTGATTTACACGCCGCTACGCTTGGCGGCGACCTTCAACTCACCGGTAAGTCTCACCTGCAGCAGGGTTCTTTAACCCTCGGTGGAAACATTCAGATGCGCGATGGCTATCCTGCCAATCTCTCAGTTCGAATGGATCAGCTCGATCTCGACGTGCTTTGGCGGCGGTATCTGCGTGGACAACCCACCGGGCATTCTGCGGTTACCGGTTCCCTGGATCTACGTGGCCCCATTCGCCAGCCTCAGCAGTGGACCGTCGACGGCACGCTCACGGATCTCGCCGTGGATGTGGAAAAAATCAAAGTTCATAATGAGGAGCCGATTCGCTTCTCTATGACTCATCAGGCGGTAAATATCCAGCAGCTCCATCTCGTGGGCGAACAAAGCGACCTGACAGCTCATGGTTCGATTCAGCTCTCCGGCGCCCGGGCCCTCAACCTTGCAGCCGATGGGCGCCTTGATTTGAAGCTGCTCTCCGCTTTCAACCCTGACTTCACTTCGTCTGGAGCAGTTGCCATGAAACTGACCGTTGGTGGCACTCTCGACGACCCTATGCCGCAAGGTACTTTTCAGGTGACCAACGGCGCGCTCTCTTATGCTGGATTGCCCAGCGGACTGAGCGAGCTCAACGGCTCACTTCTGTTCACCCGCGATCATGTGCATATCGAGGAACTCACTGCTCGCACTGGCGGCGGAAGCCTCGACCTGAAGGGTGACGCTACCTACGCGGGGCAGCAACTGAATTTCAATCTGACCGCCACCGGCAAGGATGTTCGCCTGCGTTATCCACCCGGTGTCAGCTCCACGGCCAACACTGAGCTGCATTGGGTCGGAAGCCGCTCCGCTTCCACTCTCTCTGGCGACATCAGTATCAACAAGATTGCCGTCACACCCGGGTTCGACTTCAGCGCCTATCTGGAGCGTAGCCGGCAGTTCTCCACTGTTACGGCGGCAAATTCGCCCCTCAACAACATCAAGCTCGATATCCACGTGCAGACCGCACCTGAATTGCAGATGCGCACAGCCATCGCGCGGCTCTCAGGCGACGCCGACCTGCGTTTGCGAGGCTCGGTTGCGCGCCCCGCTGTTCTCGGACGGGTCGACGTGCTCGAAGGCCAGGCCACCTTTCACGGCACACGCTTCACGCTGGAGCGCGGTGATATTACTTTTGCCAATCCGGTGACTATCGAACCCCAGCTCAATCTGCAGGCCTCTACGCACGTTCGGAACTATGATCTCAACATCACCGTCACCGGAACCCCCGATCGGCTGAACCTCAACTATCGCTCTGAGCCGCCACTGCCGAAATCCGACATCATCGCTCTGCTCGCACTTGGCCGCACCAATGAAGAATCAGCGCAATTGCAGGAACAGTCCGGCCAGAGCGTTTTTTCCGATCAAGCCACGGCTCTCATTCTCAGCCAGGCGCTGAACACGACGGTGAGCAATCGATTGCAGCGCTTATTTGGCGCCAGCAACATTAAAATCGACCCGCAAGGCCTTACCACCGAGACTAACCCCACCGCCCGCGGCCCTCAGGTCACCATCGAACAGGAATTCGCCAACAACTTCTCTCTCACCTATTCGACGAATGTGTCCCAGAGTTCGGAGCAGATTATTCAGGGAGAGTACTATGTGAATCGAAACGTCTCCATCGTCGGCACGCGCGACCAGAATGGCGTGGTCAGCTTCGACCTGCGCATTCGCAGCCGCAAGAAGTAGCGACTAATGAATAAATCAGACGTTATGTGGCGCGGCACTTTCACATTACGATAAGTGGCGAACCTGTTCCACGCGTCTGAGCCGGTTTTTGGGTGGCGCAGCGCTTCAGCGCTGCGATAAGCATTGAAGAATGATTCCGGGCTTTAGCCCCCAAGGTATTTTGAAATCGCCGTTCCCGGAAGCGAGAATCCATGACTGACCTCACTGCCGCTCGCCAACTCATGGTCGACTCGCAACTCCGCGGTCGGGGTATTTCTGACCCGCGTGTTCTCGACGCCATGCTTCGCGTCCCGCGCGAAGAATTCGTTCCCGCGCCATATTGCGGCCAGGCGTATGAAGATCATCCCCTTCCTATTGGCAATGACCAAACTATCTCGCAGCCCTATATCGTCGCTGTGATGCTTGAAGCGATTCAACTCACACCCGCCAGCCGGGTCCTCGAGATTGGCACTGGTTCCGGCTACGTAACCGCGCTGCTCGCCGAACTTGCCGGAGAGGTAGTTTCCGTTGAGCGCCATCCAGCGCTGGCCGAAAAGGCGCGCGAAGTCTTAGCCGCACTCGGCTATGGCAATGTACAAGTCATCATTGGAGACGGCACGCTCGGTATTCCCGCAGCCGCTCCCTTCGATGCAATCCTGGTTTCCGCGGCCGCCGCGGAGTTGCCTCGATCTCTCGCTGCCCAACTCAGCGATACGGGTCGGATGATTGTGCCAGTCGGAACCAACGATTCCCAGCAGCTCCAATTTGTTCGCATGATCAACGGACAGCTCGTGGTCACGCCCCGCGAACTCGTCCGCTTCGTTCCCTTGGTCAGCAATCTCCAATAAAGGTGATCATGTCTGCCATTCGGAGTTTTATCCGGTCTTGCATCGTCGCGCTATTAGGTAAGAATTCCCGGCCTCGGAAAATCATTCGAGGAACTGCGTCGGGCTATTGGATGTGGATTTCTCCCGCTGAGAATCTCGGCTACTTGTTGGGAACCGACGAGCCTCATTTGCAAAAAGCTATCCGCAAGCATGTCTCCCCCGACGACACGGTATACGACATTGGTGCGAACGTTGGGTATGTCTGTTTGTCGCTAGCTAAACGAGTGGGGCCCGCGGGTCGCGTAGTGGCCTTTGAGCCAGTGCCGCGAAATCTCGCAGCCCTGAAGCGCAATATAGAAATGAATGGCATTACCAACATTCAGTTGTGGGAAGCTGCCGCTTCAGACCGGAGTGGTGAGGCCGTACTTCGAATCGCGGAAAATTTATCCACGGCAAGCTTGGTCTGGCATCGAAACAATCCATCCGCTACTGAACTGCGCATCCGAACTGTGTCCATCGATGAACTCGTCGAGCGCGGCGAGATCAGCTGCCCCAAGTTCATCAAAATCGACGTGGAAGGCGCAGAAGGTGGGGTCTCGCAAGGTATGCGACGCACGCTGGCAGCCGCTAGGCCAGTAGTATTTCTCGAATGCTCCGAAGTGGGCAGGGAAACAACCTGGCAACTTTTCCATGAATTGAACTACCGGTGCCAGTCGGCGATTACTGGAAAATGGGTCGATGAATTTGAGGCTTACCGCCACTCTGACTTCCTCTGGCTGCCGCTCCCACAGTAAACATCGCGCACACATGCGCGCTTCTCGCGAAGGTTCGACTTTGCGCTTTGAACCAGATTTCGGGTGGCGCAGCGCTTTCAGCGCTGCGACAAGACCTCTCAGTCTAGAGCGTCGCGGGAGTTGTGGAAGCCGGACGTGACGCGGGAATATCAGGCGCCGCCTGCTGCACCATTTGCTGGGCTGAGTCCTGCGCATAACGCAGCGCACCGCCCGGAAAGATTCCCAGATAGATAGTCGCCGCCAGGCAGAATGCTATGGCCACACGAAGCGACAAGGGAACTGGAGTGACCGGAACTTCCTTCCGCGATTCGCGCATGTACATCACCACAATAATGCGCAGGTAGTAGTAGGCGCCGATGCCGCTGTTGAGCACGCCGATGATCGTCAGCCAGATCAAATTTGCTTTTACCGCCGCGCTGAACACGTAAAACTTGGCGAAGAATCCGCCGGTCATCGGAATGCCAATCAAAGAAAGCAGAAAGATCGTCAGCGTAGCCGCCAGCAGAGGAGAGCTACGCCCCAAGCCTTCGTAGTCCTCCAGACTCACAGAGCGTTCACCCGCATTAGCGAAGTGACTAACGATGGCAAACGCCCCCAGATTCATCGCAGCATACGCAGCCGTGTAGAACATGGCGGCTGACGCTCCCAGGGCCGGTGTGGCCGCAAATGCCATCAGCAAGTACCCGGCATGCGCGATCGAAGAATAGGCCAGCAGTCGCTTCACATTATTCTGTACGAGTGCCCCAACGTTACCCAGCGTCATGGAGAGCGCCGCCGAAATCCAGACCAACCACAATCGTCCCGGCACGTTCACCACAAACACAATTCGCAACAAGACCGCAAATGCCGCAGCCTTCGGCCCGGTTGACATAAGGCCCACAATCGGCGCCGGCGCACCTTCATAAACGTCTGGCGTCCAGATGTGAAAAGGAGCGGCCGCCACTTTGAATCCCAGCCCCACAAACATTAACGCCACTGCCGCAAAAGCCAGCAAGGGGATTTGTCCGGCTTGCAGAACCTTGCTGATCTCGTTGATGTTCGTCGATCCGGTAGCGCCAAACATCAGCGCCACTCCGTAAAGGAAAAATGCTGTGGCAAATGAACCCAGCAGAAAATACTTCAGAGAAGCTTCTGCGCTCGAAGCCTCATGCCTGCGAAATCCCACCAGCACATAAGAAGAGATCGAAGAAATCTCCAGCGCAATGAAGATCAGAACCAGCTCAATCGCCGACGACATCAGCGCCATGCCCACGGTCCCGAAAAGAATCAGAGCATAATATTCCCCCGCGCGAATTCGTTGCACAGACATGTACTCATACGAACTAAGAATGACAATCCCGGCAATCGCGATCACCAGAACATGAAAGAACACGCTGAAACCATCCACCTGTACCGTGTTCCAAAAAGCCATCCCCGGAGATAGCGACATGAACCACGTCGCTCCCAGCCCGGCTAGCGATCCCAGCAGACCAATCAATCCCAAAATCTTCTGACTCTGCTGCTCATCCAGCAGCGGCTCCAGCACCATCACAACCATGCCGAAGATAGAAAGAACAATCTCCGGCAAGACTCGAATGTAATCCGCGCTTTGTGGAAGCACCCGCGAGAACGCTTGTACGAGCGCCGCGATCATTGCCCCACCATCCTGCTCGCGACTCGCGTAAACGGAGTGAGCGCCGCCTGCACCGCCGGATCAATCGCCCCCAGCCACATAATCGGTGCGACGCCCATCAGCAGCGCCACCGCCGCGCACGGCCAAATTGCTATCTTCTCGAATCCCGAAAGATCGCTGAGCGAGTTGTTTACCGTGTGCGTGACCTTGCCGTAGAACACGCGCTGATACATCCACAATAAGTACACGGCGCTCCAAATCACGCCCGTGGCCGCCAATATCCCGTAAACCGCTCTGTCCTGAAACGCTCCGCTCAACACCAGAAATTCGCCGATGAAGCCGTTCATCAAAGGCAGCCCTACCGACGCCAACACGATCACCAGGTATGTCGCCGCATACACCGGCAGGGGCGAAGCCAGTCCGCCAAACTCGCTGATCTCATAAGTGTGCCTGCGTTCATGCAGAACGCCGGCCAGCATGAACAGTCCGCCGGTTGAAATTCCGTGCGCCAGCATTACGAACATCGCGCCGTTCAATCCCGCCTGGGTGAAACTGAAAATTCCCAGCACCACAAATCCCAGGTGGCTCACCGACGAATACGCGATCAGCTTCTTCATGTTGGGCTGAACCATGGCCACCAACGCGCCATAAATGATTCCAATCAGCGCCAGCGTCATCACCCACCACGCGTTGTGCCGCGCTTGCTCCGGAAACAATCCCAGATTGAAGCGCAGCAATCCATAAGTTCCCATCTTCAGCAGAACGCCCGCCAGCAGCACCGATCCCGCAGTCGGCGCTTCCACGTGCGCATCCGGCAGCCATGTATGAAAGGGAAACAAAGGAACCTTCACCGCAAACGCCAGAAAAAACCCCAGAAACAGCCATTGCGCCGCGGCAGGGAACTGTGGCACGGCCCCGCGCATGATCTGGTCGCGAACCACCACAAAATCAAAGCTGCCGGTATGCGCGTAAAGCCACAGGATCGCCGCCAGCATGAAAACTGACGCGATCATGGTATACATAAAAAACTTCACCGCGGCGTAAACTTTGCGCTCGTGCCCGAAGATGCCAATCAGCAGCGCCATCGGAATCAACGTCGCTTCCCAGAAAAAATAGAACAGAAACAAATCCAGCGCGGTAAACACCCCGATCAGCGCCGTCTCCAGAATCAGCAGCAGGATAAAAAACTCTTTGGCTCGCTCGTGAATCGATGTCCACGAAATCAGCACGCACAGCGGCGTAAGAAACGTAGTCAGCACGATCAGCCACAGCGAGATCCCGTCGATCCCCATGTGGTAGTGAATATTCGGCGTCGTAACCCATTGCTTGTCGATCTGATACTGAAAATCGATGTGGGATCTTTGGAAATGAACCGGGAGGTGAAGCGACAGAACAAACGTCAGCAGCGTGATGACCAGCGCGAAGATCCGAATGTCGCGGTCGCGCCGGGGAAAGAGCATCAGCAGCAGCCCACCGGCCAGCGGCAGAAACGTCACCAGGCTCAGAATGATGGGGCTCAGTGCGTCGTTATTCATCGCACTCCCATCCAGATCATGAACGCAATCACCGCCGCCGCGCCCGCCGCAACCCAACCCGCGTACGAGCGAATATTTCCGGATTGCATGTGCCGAACCTCGTCGGAAGCCTGCCGCGCCACGTCACCCGCGTCATTCACCGCCGCGTCGATAATGTTTCGATCCACTCCCTGCCACAGAATCCGCGTCGAGCCGTCGATCAGCGGCTTCACGAAAATCGCAGCGTACAATTCGTCGATGTAATACTTGTGCACCACCGCCTCGTATAATCCATCGAGCGAATCGGCGATTCTCTGCGGAAGTTCCGGTCGCTTGTAATAGAGAAGGTTAGCTAGCCGTTCTCCTAAAACCGCGACCGCTACCGAGATTCCCATCAGCAGCAACTCGGTGCGGCGACTTCCAGCCTCGGCAACTTCGCGCGCACCAAACACCGGAGCTAGAAAATTCTCGAAGCGATCGCCAATTCCAACCAGTCCTCCCACCAGCGACAGCACCGCCAGAATCATTAGCGGCACCAGCATGACCATCGGGCTCTCGTGCGGCGAGCCGTGTCCATGGTCGTCGTTGCCGTGCGAGGCGTGGCCGTGCGACCCGTGGCCATGTTCGTCCACTTGCGCACCGTGGTAGTCGCCAAAGAATGTCATGTAAAGCAGCCGGAACATATAAAAGGATGTGATGAACGCCGTGATCACGCCAATTGCCCAGTACACCGGGCTCGCCTGGTAGGCTTTCCACAGAATTTCGTCTTTACTCCAGAAACCCGCCAGCGGCGGAATTCCAGCGATGGCCAGCGTCGCAATCCCCATCGTAAGAAATGTCCACGGGATAAATGACTTCAGCCCGCCCATTTTCCGCATGTCCTGTTCGCCGCCCACCGCGTGAATCACAGACCCCGCACCCAGAAACAGCAGGCCCTTGAAGAAAGCGTGAGTCATCAAGTGGAAGATGCCCGCGGAAAACGCTCCCGCGCCGCACGCCATAAACATGTAGCCCAGCTGCGACACCGTCGAATAGGCAAGAACTTTCTTTATGTCGGTTTGCGCGATGCCGATCGTCGCCGCAAAAAATGCCGTCAATGTTCCGATGATCGCAACCACGGTCAGCGCGATCGGCGCGCGTTCGAAAATTACGTGCGAACGCGAAACCATGTACACGCCCGCCGTCACCATGGTCGCCGCATGAATCAAAGCGGAAACCGGAGTCGGCCCTTCCATCGCATCCGGCAGCCAGATATATAAAGGAATTTGCGCCGATTTTCCGCACGCGCCCACCATCAGCAAAATTCCAATCGCCGTCAGTAGCCCCGCTCCTGCTGTCTCCACGCCCAGCGGCATAACGCTGCCGAATACCCGATCAAAATTCAGCGATCCGAAATGTTTAATCAATAAAAACAAGGCGATCAAAAATCCAAAGTCACCGATGCGGTTGACGATGAAAGCTTTTTTCCCCGCCGATGCCGCGGAATCCTTCGTGAACCAGAACCCGATCAGCAAATACGACGCCAGCCCCACGCCCTCCCATCCGATAAACATGAGCAAATAGTTATCCGCCAGCACCAGCGTCAGCATGAAGAACATGAACAGATTCAGATAGCTGAAGAACCGGTAATAGCTGGGATCGTCCCACATGTAGCCGACCGAATAGATGTGAATCAGGAATCCAACGCCCGTCACCACCAGCAACATGACCAGTGAAAGCTGATCGAGATAAAACGAGAAATCCGCAGTGAAGTTGCCCGACCGGATCCAGTGCGCGAAAAATTCATGATAGGGAAGCGCTAGCGAGGAGAAGCGCAATGCCACCAACAACGCCATTGCGAATGCGGCGCCGCTAAAGAACAGCGCAACCGCAGTAACGGCGTTGCGCGATGACTTCTTTCCCCAAAAGCCATTGATCGCCGCTCCCGCCAGCGGCAGCAGCGGGATCAGCCATAGATTGAGGTTCGGATTCATAGTTTCAGCAGGTTCACCTGATCCACGTTCAGCGTCTCGCGCGTGCGGTAGACCGCGATGATGATCGCCAACCCAACCGCCGCTTCCGCCGCCGCCACCACCATCACAAAGAAAACGAAAACTTGCCCGGACAGTGCATGCCAATGCGCCGCGAAAGCCACGAACGAAAGATTGACCCCGTTCAGCATCAGCTCAATCGACATGAAGATGGTGATGATGTTGCGCTTGATCAAAAAACCGATCACGCCGCAGCCAAACAGAAATCCGCTAAGCAGCAGGTAATACGAAAGAGGCACCATCAATCCACCTTCCCCGACTGCGATTCCGGCTTGCTCGCCAGAACCACTGCGCCCATGATGGCAATCAGAATCAGCACCGATGTAACTTCGAACGGCAACAGAAAATTGTGAAACAAAAGTTGAGCAATATCTCTGGGATCCCCCGGCAATGCGCCAATCGCCACCGCTTCAGTTCCGGAATGCCGCAGCACAATCCACGCCATCAGTACGCTCGCGATCAGCATTCCCGGCACCCCAAACATCACCGCAACCCGGCTGCCTTTGGTCTCTTCTTCTTCGCCTGCGTTCAGCAGCATGATGACAAAAACGAACAACACCATAATCGCGCCAGCGTAAACAATCACTTGCACGGCCGCTACAAACTCCGCGCCCAACAACAGGTACTCGCCCGCCAGCGCAGCCATCACCGCAATCAGCGATAGAGCGCTGTTAATGGGATGCCGCTGCGCCAGCAGGTTCACCGCGCCCGCAACGCAGACCCCGCCAAACGCCAAAAATAAAATGAGATGAAAATTCATAAGAACATTTGTCAGCTGCCAGTGCCGAAGTTTCCTGTCGGATTGTCATTCCGAACGGCGCGTTCTTTGCGCCGTGAGGAATCTGCTGCTACTGCCTACCAGGCCACGGCAATTGCTGTCGCCACCAGATTTGCAATCGCCAGGGGCAAAAGAAACTTCCAGCCGAAATCCATCAGCTGGTCGTAGCGGAAGCGCGGCAACGTCCCCCTCACCCAGATATAAAGAAAGAGAAAACAAACAACTTTAGCCACAAACCAGAACACCGGCAGCAGCGCCTGCATCAGCGGAGGCCCAAACAGAGGCCCGTGCCATCCCCCAAAAAACAACAGCGTAGCCAGGCAGGCAACCGTGATCATGTTCGCGTATTCCGCCATGAAGAACATGGCAAATTTCATGGAACTGTATTCCGTGTGATATCCCGCGACGAGTTCGGTTTCCGCTTCGGGCAGGTCAAACGGAATGCGGTTGGTTTCCGCATACGCCGCCATCAGGTAAATGAAAAAGCCGATGAACTGTCCGTGGAAAATATTCCAGCGCGGGATGAATCCCAGGAAGTGCCCCCCTTGCGCATCGACGATATCGCGCAGACTGAAACTGCTGGATTGAATCAGCACCCCAACCAGCGATAGCCCCAGCGCAATCTCGTAGCTGACCATCTGCGCGCTGGCGCGCAGCCCGCCGAGCAAAGAATATTTATTATTCGAAGACCATCCCGCCAGCGCCACGCCGTACACGCCCAGCGACGTGACCCCGAGAATCATCAGCAGCCCAATATTCACGTCGGTAATCTGCAACGGAATGTCGTAGCCGAAAAGCCGGATCGAATTGCCGAACGGAATCACCGAAATCGAAGTCAAGGCAAAGATCACCGCCATCATCGGCGCCGCCAGAAACAGCGGCTTATAAACGTGCGGTGGCGTCAGATCTTCTTTGAACAGAAACTTAATGCCGTCGGCCGCCGGCTGCAGCAAGCCGAAAGGCCCGACCCGCGTGGGTCCCCAGCGGTTCTGCATGTGCCCCACAACTTTTCGTTCCAGCCATACCGTGTAAGCTACTGCAGTCAGCAGCACAACCAGAATGATCAATGACTTGATCACAGACACGAGTATGAAAATGCCGAGTGGCAATGCCTTCGCTTCCTCTCCAAATCCTGAAATCAACAACCTGCGGTTAGTCTGCCGCGACCTCGGCAACCTTCACTTCGTGGCTCTCGCTCACCGAGTTTAGTGCGCGTGAGTATCGCCCCAGCGTTCCGGAAGTGAAAAGACTGTCATTCGCCGGAGCAATCGATTCCGGCTTCTGCGCCGCACTCGCTCCGCCCTCGGCTAGCGACGTATGCTGGCTATTGCCCGCCAGCAAATTCGCGCGCGACACATCGTAGCCGGGAACCAGGCGCTGTATCTCATCCAGAATCGCCATTGGGTCGAAGGGACTCATCTTCGGCTCCAGTCCATGCGCCTCCAGCCACACCGCATGACGATCGGCCTCGCCCGACTGCGCGCCCCGCGACTGCCCCATGTCGGCATGCGTTCCGCCGCCGAAGGGCACCAACTTGCGCACATCGAAGCCCATGGCGTCGGCGACGCGCACAATCATTTCAAAATCAGATTTCGTTCCCGTGACTTCGCCGGCTTTCTTCACCAACTGCAGATCACCGCAAGTGTTGGTGAATGTGCCGGACTTCTCGTAAGCGTTCGCCGCCGGCAGCACCACGTCAGCCATAACCGCCGTTTCGGTCAAGAACATATCCTGCACAACTACAAAACTCTTCGAGAACGCAAATGGATCGATGTCCAATCGGCCGACTGGATTCGACCCGACCACATAAAGTGCTTCCAACTTCCCAGCTTTTCCCGCCTCCACCATGCCCAGCAGGTCGAGCCCGGTTACTTGCGGAATGTCGCCCCACTCCTCATGGAATTGACTGTTTCCGCTGATGGGGTGATATCCCGGCAGTAGATCCGGATACAAACCCATGTCTGCCGCGCCACGAGAATTAGCATAGTCGGCCAGACAGACGAACTTCGCCCCGGAAACTGCCGAGCCAAACTTCACCAGGCTGGTGAGCGCTTCGCCTCGAAGTTCCGAACCGAAAATAATGACAAGTTTTTCTTCGCCGCGCAGTTTGTCCCGAAGTTCCTTCCACTGCTCGTGTGGGGACGGGCGCTCTCGCTCGTCCTGCACGGGCGCAGAGCCCGCGTCTGCCTGGCTCACAACCGCTCCCAGCGCCCCGTCGTCCCCCGCCAGAAACGCTGCAACTTTCCCTTCTGCTCCCACCGGAATCTGCATAAAGCTCGTCGCCTGCCGCCGCAACTTGATCGATTCCGAATTGATCACGTACAGCCGCGCCCGATGCAGCCGCACATTGTTGCGAATCTGCCACGCCAGCAGCGGATGCTGCTCCGTCGGATCGTTGCCGATCAGTAGTATGGCCGGCGCAGTGAAAACGTCCGCCATACTGGCCGTCGCATCCGCTTTGCCGCGAAGCGCCGCTGCCAGGGCAGGGAAGTCCGCCGTCCGATGATGATCCACATTGTTCGTCTTCAGCACCACGCGCGCAAACTTCGAAAGTAGATAAGCTTCTTCGTTCGTAGTCCGCGTCGAGCCGAGGACGCCGATCTTCGCCCCGCCGTCGCGGGCGAGAATCTCAGAAAAATTCTTTCCAATCAGCGCAAACGCTTCTTCCCATGTCGCCGGCGTGAGCCTGCCGTTCTGGCGAATCAAAGGCTGCGTCACCCGGTCTTCATGATTGGCAAAATCGAACGCGTAGCGGCCCTTTATGCACAGGAAGTCTCCGTTCGTCCCACTCTTGTCGCGGTTGTCACCTCGCACAATCTCCATGCCGGTATCGGAGCGCCGCACGCCCAGCGTGGTTTTGCAGCCATCACCGCAATGTGTACAGATCGTGCCCACGTGCTTCATCTCCCACGGACGCGTCTTGTAGCGGTACGCACCAGAAGTCAGCGCTCCGACAGGGCAGATGTCGATACACATACCGCACTCTTCGCAATCCAAATGGTCTTCTTTATTCGGCGCGATGATCGAACTCACGCCGCGGTTCTGCACGCCCAGCGCCCAAACGTCCATCCCTTCGCCGCACACCCGCACGCACCGGTAGCAAAGAATGCAGCGCGGCCGATCGAAGAACACCACCGGCGACCACTGCTGCTCGTCCTTATGATTCTTCGCCTCCATAAACTTCGATTCGGCAGCGCCGTATGAAAACGTCATGTCCTGCAATTCGCACTCGCCGCCCGCATCGCATACAGGACAATCCAGCGGATGGTTCCCTAGCAGCAACTCGATCATCGATTTCCGCGCCTGCTTGATCTCGTCACTGTCGGAAGTGACCACCATGCCCTCGCTGATCACGGTAGTACACGCCGTCTGCAGCTTGGGCATCTTCTCGATCTTCACCAGGCACATGCGGCAAGCGCCCTGCAGAGACAGGTTGGGGTAGTAGCAAAACGAAGGCACCTCGATGCCCACGGCCTTGCATGCCTCGATCAGCAACGTTCCCGCCGGAGCGGTAACTTTCTTTCCGTCAACAGTGAGAGTTACATCAGCCATAAATAACTTAGCGATTGTGCGATCGGGTCATTGTGCGATTGAAAAAGCCGCATGCCACGGTTTTTTGGACGTTCAATCGCAAAATCACCCGATCGCCCAATGACTCAATTTGTCTAGTGTGCCAGCGCCGCCATCTCCTCCGCCGCCCCCGCCTTCTCAAACGGACACGGCCTGCCCTCCAAATGATCTTCAAACTCTTTTCTAAATTTCTTCACGAACGCGATCGTCGGCATCGCGGCCGCATCCCCCAGCGGACAAAACGTCCTTCCCAGCATGTTCTCCGACAAATACTGCATGTTGTCGATATCTTTCTTCACGCCGCCGCCCGCATGAAAACGAATCAAAGTTTTCTTCAGCCAGTCCGTCCCCTCACGGCACGGAATGCACCACCCGCAACTTTCATGCTGATAAAACTTCATCGTCCGCAAGGCAAACTTCACCATGCACTGCGCGTCGTCGATCACCACCACGCCGCCCGAACCCAGCATCGATCCGGCCTTCGCCACCGAATCGAAATCCATGTTGATGTCGATCTCGTCAGCGGTCAGGCATGGAGTAGACGACCCGCCCGGCACCACCGCCTTCAACTGCCGCCCGTTTGGAATCCCGCCGCCCACTTCGTAAATCATTTTCTTCAAGCTGTAACCCATCGGCAACTCGTAAACACCGGGCTTCGCAATATTGCCGCTCAGGCAGAACAGTCGCGTCCCCCCATTTTTTGGCGGACCAATCTTCGCGTACCACTCCGCACCGCCCAGCATGATGTGAGGAACGCTCGCCAAAGTCTCCGCATTATTAATGACTGTTGGCCCGCCCCAAAGCCCCACCACGGCTGGAAACGGCGGCCGAATTCGCGGAATCCCGCGCTTGCCCTCGAGCGATTCCATCAGCGCCGACTCTTCCCCCACTTCATAAGCCCCGGCGCCACCGTGCCAGAAAATATCGAGATTGCGCCCGCTGCCAAAAATATTTTTCCCGGCAAAACCCTTCGCGTACACGTCGCGAACTGCCTTTTGCATGATGACCGACAAATACCGATACTCGCCGCGGATGTAGATATACCCGCTGGCCGCGCCCACCGCCAGCGCCGCGATCATCACGCCCTCGATCACCGCATGCGGGTCGTGCTCAAAGATCAGCCTGTCCTTGCAAGTGCCCGGCTCGCTTTCATCGCCGTTGCACAGCACATACTTCGGCTTCGCCGATTGCTTGGGAACGAACGACCACTTCATCCCCGTCGAGAACCCGGCCCCGCCGCGTCCCCGCAGCCCGGAGTTCTTCACTTCGTTAATAATGGCGTCCGCATCCATCGCGAGCGCCTTCCGCACCGCCTTGTAGCCGTCCAGCGCAAGATAGCGGTCGATGTTAGTCGCACCCTGGCCAAAGCGCCGGGTCACAACTTTCACTTCATCGGGATGGGAAACTAAAGTTGCCATTGAGTGATTTTGCGATTGAGTCATTGTGCGATTGAAAATCTCCACAGCCGCTAGCTCCGGTTGCCTTTCAATCGCCCAATCACCCGATCACACAATCGCTAAATTCTTATTGCGTCCCCTTCTTTCGATAGTCGTCCAGAATCTTGTCTATCTTTTCGGCACTCAGGTTCTCATGAAAGTCATAATTCACCTGCGCCGCCGGAGCCCAGCTGCATGCCCCAATGCACTCCACTTCTTCCAGCGAAAACAAACCGTCTGGCGTCGTTCCTTTGTGTCCGACTCCCAATTTCTTCGCACAATGCTGCAAAATCTCTTCGCCGCCGCGCACTAAACAGCTGATGTTGGTACAAACCTGCACGTTAAACTTCCCGCGCGGCTTGGTGGTCAGCATCGAGTAATAACTGATCACATTCCGCACTTCGAGCTCCGTCAAATCCAGCCGTTTAGCCAACTCCGAGATTACTTCATCCGAGAGAAATCCAACCTCATCCTGCGCATAAAGAAGAGTAGGCACCAAAACCGACCGCTTCGTCGGATAGTGCGGCACCATCTCCGCAAACCGCGCCTCGAATTCGTCAGAAAACCTCATAAGAATTGAGTGATTGAGCGATCTCGCCATTGTGCGATTGAAAAATTCACGCTGCATTCCTCGCAGTTCTTTGCGAAGAAGCAAAAATCGCCGTCAGTTCGTTCGCCTCTTTCAACAGCGCCTCCGTTTTTGTCGATGAGACAATTCCCGATTCCGTCATCAGCTCCAGCCGAAGAATCGCCTCATCTGCCTCTTCAACTACGACACTCATTCGAGCTACAAATTCTGCCTTCGATCTTGCCCGGCACACCGCGCGATAATTGGCGGCCACCGACGTTCCGCAACGCAATAACTGTTTACCTAGAACCTGAGTATCCGTCTTGTAAGGCAGCGAGCGGTAAAGACGAATGATGCGCAACGCGAAGGCCTTTGTTCGATCACGAAGTTGCTCGGGCCGACTGCTCATAGTAACCGCCTCTGAATCGACCAATCTCCCGATCGCCCAATGGCTCAATTCCTACCGATCAATTTCTCCGAGCACGATGTCAATCGATCCTATCGCCGCCACCACATCCGCAATCAGCCCGCCTTCGCACATCTTCGGCAGCGTCTGCAGATTCGCCAGACACGCCGCCCGCATGTGCACCCGATAAGGTTTCGCCGTCCCGTCGCTCACCACGTAATATCCCATCTCCCCGCGCGGCGACTCCACCGCCTGGTAAACCTCGCCCGCCGGCACCGCAAACCCCTCGGTAATAATTTTGAAGTGGTAGATGAGCGCTTCCATCTGCGTCTTCATCTTCTCGCGATCCGGCAGCACGACGCCGGGAGCGTCGGCCTTGATCGGTCCCTCCGGCATGCCGTCCAGAGCCTGCTTCACGATCTCATTGGATTCGCGCAACTCCGCCACGCGGCACAGGTACCGCGCGAACACATCGCCTTCCTGCCTCACCGGAACCTTGAACTTGAAATTCTCATACCCCGAGTAGGGCATGTCGCGCCGCAAATCGATATCCACGCCGCTCCCGCGCAGCGTCGGACCACTCGCCCCCAGCGCAATCGCATCTTCCGCCGTCATCCGGGCCACGCCCTGGGTGCGCATCATCCAGATCGGATTTCCCGTCAGCAGATTTTCATACTCATCCACCTTCGACGGAAAAGTTTCCGCGAACCCGCGCACGCGCTCGAAAAATCCCAGCGGCGGCTCCAGCGCCAGTCCTCCGATACGAAAATACGAAGTCATCATGCGCTGTCCGCTGATCATCTCAAACATCTTCAGCACTTCTTCGCGCTCGCGGAAGCAGTACAAAAATACCGTCAGCGCACCAATATCCATGGCATGCGTGCCCAGCCACACCAGATGTGAATTGATGCGCGTCAACTCGTTCATCAGCACGCGCATCCACTGCGCCTTCGGCGGAATCTCCAGCCCCAAAAGCTTTTCCACGGCCAGCACGTAACACAGATTGTTGGTCAAGGGGCACAGATAGTCGATGCGGTCGGTCAGAGGAACTACCTGCTGGTAGAACTTGGCCTCGCAGGTCTTCTCAATGCCCGTGTGCAGAAAGCCGATGTCGGGCATGATCCGCACCACGGTTTCGCCATCAATCTCTAGCAGCACGCGCAGCACGCCGTGGGTCGAAGGATGCTGCGGTCCCATGTTCAGGATCATCGTACGATCCTGCCCGGGCTCCAGCACTGGAGTTGGTGTAAGGTGCGCCATAACTACCGATAGCCCTCCACCGGATAGTCTTTGCGCAGCGGATGACCCTCCCAGTCTTCCGGCATCAGCAGCCGCCTCAAATAAGGATGGCCGGTAAATCGAATCCCAAACAGGTCGAAAACTTCTCGCTCGAAATAATTCGCGCCCGGCCAAAGCGGGGTGAGCGATTCCACCGCCGGACTTGCGCTGTCCAGCTTCACTTTCAACCGCACGCGCTCTTTTTTGGAAATCGAAAGCAGGTGATAGATCACTTCAAACCGGGGCTCAGCCGGATACCAATCCACGCAGGTGATGTCAGAAAGAAAATTGAAAGCGCACTCCGCATCGTCGCGCAGCAGCGCGCAGGCTTCGCGAATGTTCGAGCGATCGACATAGATCGTCATCTCGTCGCGGTCGAACTTCACGCCCGTAACCGCTTCCGCATTCCACGCCAGCAGCCTCGCTACTGCGGGATGCCCTTTCAATTGTTCGAGATCGGTGATGGCCGGAACTAATGTCATAGCCGTCCACCTCGCCGCATGGCCTCCGGCCCCCAGTCCAGCACGCCCTTCTTCCAGATGTAGAAAAATCCGACCAGAACGATGCCAATATAGACGAACATCTCCCACAAACCGAAGTGCTTCAGATCGCGCAGAATCACCGCCCACGGATACAAGAACACGGCCTCTACGTCGAACAGAATGAACAGCATAGCTACCAGATAGAACTTCACCGAGAAGCGCCCGCGGGCATCGCCCACCGGCACCATGCCTGACTCATAGGGCGACATCTTCGCACGTGTTGGCTTCCGCTGCCCGATCAGCCATGAAAGCGTGATAATTGCAGTCGCAATGCCGCCCGCCAGCAGAATATGAATCAAAAACGGCAGGTACCGAGCGAAATAATTGTCGGGCATAGGAAAGGCTATATATAATTCGCGCCAAGCATCACTTAAACGTTCTAGATTAGGTGCTGGTAAGCAAGAGTGTCAAGGGAACCGGGAACAATTTGGCAATTGTGTGATCGCGCCATTGCGCAATTGTAAAGAATCAAAGAGTGTGGAGGGTTTTTGAATCGCGCAATGACTCAATCGCCCAATCGCTCAATTAAGACTTCCTTATGATTTTCGGCTTCAATACCGACGTGAAGCACGTTGACACCGTCTACCACGTGCAGAGTGAGGCGCGCGAAAGCGAGAAATTGCTCCAGACTCAGGTCTTCGTGCGCGGACAGTGCATCGGCAAGAAAGCAATTTCCTACGCCGCCTCGGCAGCCGAAACCGGTTTTGGCGATCCGCAAAAAGAGCAACTGCTGCGCGATCAACACCGCTTGGTTTTGGAATCGATCAAAGAAGGCAAGTTGGAGAGCGTTCTGGATAAGTCAGAAAGTGAAGTCTTGGCCGGAATTAAGCAGTTGGAGGTGCACTGGCAAAACGCCAACTCGGTCCATGCTAATCGTAATCTGACGATGCAATTGCTCGTAACCGAAGGTGGAACCGCCGTTCCCAGCGCTCGCCTCACCTTCCGCTTCGCCCGCCCCGACGCCGCCCCCTTCTACACCCAAGCCGTCACCAATGCCGCTGGCACCGCTCAGATTTCCGTCGAGGTCGACGAATCCGCCCTGCCTGATTCCTCCGTGATGGTGCAAGCCAACCATGACGGCCGCACCGTAACTCGCAAATTCGCCCTGCGCAAAGCTCAGTAGAGATGCCGGCGGGATTCGTCTTGCCCCGATCACGTTGTCATCCGATCACATTGTCATCCCGAGGCTGCGAGGGATCCTGGTTTCCTTCCGCATCACCACCGCTCTAACCCGAATTCAACTTTCACCACAACGCTACGAAATCTTCTAGAATTCATACGAACATGAACATTCACATCAACGGCGAAGAGCGCTCTTGTCCGGACTCCGCCCCTTCAGCCCCATTCACCCTCGCCGCCCTCATCGAATCCCTGGCCATGAAAGCGGACCGCGTCGCCGTCGAGCTCAACCGCGACATCGTCCCCCGCGACCGCTGGCCTCAGACGCCCCTGAAAGACGGCGACCGCCTGGAAATCGTCCACTTCGTCGGTGGCGGCTGCTCCCCCTCTCTTCGCTGAAATGTCGGCTTTGAAAGGGCGCGGCTTCAGCCGCGCCGTAAAGTCCCACACCCCACGAACACCGGCGGGTGCCCCATGTCTCCGCTTTTGCGAGACACGTGCGGACCGACCGCACCCCGCGCACTCTTCTAGTTACCCCTTCTCACACGATCTCTGTTGACACCCTGCAACTCCTGTCTAGAATGTTTCAAACATTCAACTGGTAAATTGTTTCAAACATAAACAGAAGACCATGCCAGACCGCTTTCCATCGCAAGAGGTGATTGCTCTAACCGGGGTCACCGCCCGCCAGCTCCAGTGGTGGGACGAGCGCGGCGTGGTAAAGCCTGAGCGCCAGGGCCACCGCCGCCTCTACTCGATGCAGAACGTAATGGAAATGGCAGTCATCTGCGAACTCCGGCGCAAAGGCTTCTCGCTGCAGGGAGTCCGCAAAGTCATGCGTTTCCTGCAACGCGAGTTCGGTAAAGGCCTCGGCGAAATTGTCACCCGCAGCTCCGACGTACATCTGCTCACCGATGGCACGCATCTTTATCTGGAAACTTCGGCGCGGCAGATCGTCGACATCCTCAAAAATTCGAGGCAGCCCATTTTGGGCATTTGCCTCAGTGACGCGGTGCGCCAAGTCCGTTCCGACGCGGTTGCAAGAAAGGCCAGTACTTCGGTAATAGCGTCACCCGAGCGCCGCCGTGCTAGAAAGACTTCTTAGGCAAAATTCCGAGTCCCAGGAGGAAATATGGTCGCCGAACTCGATATCTTGACGCAGTGGATTCCCGAACAAATGCAGCCGGGGACGGTTTTTGTGCTGGAAAATGCGGGGGAAGTCGGCGAGAAGGAAGATCCTTACTGGGCGGTGCTGGCTTGTCCATCGTGCGGCATGTTGGGCCTGATTACGCGGAGGCAGATTAATGGACTCGTGCCGGTGATCTGCGGGTCGGAACAATGCTCGGCGCAATTTTTTATTCGCGAGGCTGAAGTCGTGGTGCGCAAACCGTTCTAAATTCGAAGCGGCCTGCGGCCTCAGTTCTTGCCTGCTTTTACTCCGCCCAATTCCACCGGAACCTGATCCACGATTTCAATTCCAAATCCTTCGAGCGCCGCCACTTTTTTTGGACGATTCGTTAACAATCTGATCTGCTTCAAATTCAAATCCGAAAGAATCTGGGCGCCGATTCCGATTTCGCGCTGGGTCTGGCGTTCGTTGTCAAGCAGCGACGGCAGCTTGCGGCCGCGATGAAAACTCAAAGCGGTACGATCATCTAATTTCTCAATAGAAAAACCTTTGGAAGTCTGGTGCAAGTAGATGAGCGCGCCGCGCCCTTCCTGCGCGATGCGTCGCAGCGACCCTTCGAGCGTGGCATGGCACTCGCATCCGGTTGCACCGAAGACATCTCCCATCAGGCAGTGGGCGTGCATGCGTACCAGCACAGGGGCTTCATTCTTTCCATCTTTGTTCTCAACGTCGCCGCGAATGAGCGCGACGTGTGACTCTCCGCCATCGATCTCGCTCTCGTAGGCGATGAGGCGAAATTCTCCGAAGCGGGTGTCGACCATGGCTTCGCCCACGCGGTGTACGTAGCGCTCATGCGCCATGCGGTAGCGAATGAGATCGGCGACGGTGAGCATCTTCATGTTGTGCTGCTGGCAAAACTCGATGAGGTCCGGGACGCGAGCCATAGTGCCGTCGTCTTTCATGATTTCGCAGATGATGCCGGCGGGGATCAGCCCGCCGAGGCGGGCGAGATCGACGGAGGCTTCGGTTTGTCCTGCGCGGACGAGCACTCCGCCTTTGCGCGCGCGAAGCGGGAAGACGTGTCCCGGACGCGCCAGGTCTGATGCTTTGGTCGCGGGATCGATGGCTACCTGAATGGTGCGCGCGCGATCGTAGGCGGAGATGCCGGTGGTCACGCCCACGCGCGCGTCAATGGCCTCGCAAAACGCCGTGCCGTATTGCGAAGTGTTCTCGGCGCTCATGGGACCGATGCGCAGGTGTTCGAGGCGCTCTTCGGTCATGGTGAGGCAGACCAGGCCGCGTCCGTATTTGGCCATGAAGTTGATGGCTTCGGGCGTGACCTTCTCAGCCGCGAGCGTGATGTCGCCTTCGTTCTCGCGGTCTTCATCGTCGACGACGACGATCATGCGTCCGGCGCGAATCTCTTCGATCGCGGTGGGGACGTCGGCGAAGGCTTGGGAGGTCATGACAGCTTATTGTATCAAGTACTTGTGAGTTAATAAGTACCGAGTACCTGGTACCGAGTAGTGAGCCAGAAGCTGCTTCTGATTGACAAGTCCTAAAGAAGCACGTAAAATGGTGCTGCACATTAATATGTGCTCCTATGAAGAGCAATATCACGCTGAAGTTGGACGCTGATCTCTTGCGCGAGGCTCGAGTTCTCGCGGCCGAAGAAGATACTTCCATTAGTGCGATGCTCGCCACGAAGCTGGAGCAGATCGTGCGTGATCGCCAAACTTACCATCGGGCGCGCAAGCGTGCCCTGTCGCGGCTGCGCGAGGGGATGGACTTGCGATGGACGCCTCCGAAGTCGCGGGGTGAGATTCACGAACGATAGCGTCGGCGGCTAAATAGCCGCGCCCTTTCAAATCTGAGCCGGGGTCGAAGGGTAGAGTGGCCGACAAGTATTTCGTTGATACAAACATTCTGATCTACGCCCATGATCGGACCGCGGGCATTAAGCACGAGCGCGCTCGCCATCTCATCGAGCACCTGTGGACCGGTGGAGAGGGCGTGCTGAGCACGCAAGTGTTGCAGGAGCTTTGCGTCAACCTGCGGCGCAAGGTAGCGCGTCCGCTGAGCGTGGACCAAATCCGGCAGCTGGTCAGCGACTACATGAGCTGGGAGGTGGTGGTGAACAGCCCTGAGGCCGTGATCCATGCTCTGGAAATTGAGATGCGGTACAAGACTTCTTTTTGGGATGCGCTCATTATTCAGGCGGCGGAGCAATCGGGTGCTGCGATCCTCTATTCCGAGGACCTGGCGGCAAGGCAGAGTTACGGGGCTGTGCGGGTGGTTAATCCATTGACGGGGTAGGTGGGTGTAATCCTCCGTCGAAGGGTGCGAAAACATTGTGCGTTCGGTCTGTCAAAATCAAAATTCCAAATAGTTGGAGTCGCGAAATCCGATCTTCCGCAAAGTGCGCGAAAGATGGCCACCCGCCTAACTGGGAAATGGAAAGACAAAAGCGGAGCACAGGTCGCTCAGCTGCCTAAGTGCGTACACGGGCGAGAAGGCAGGCATGATAGTGAAATGGCGGGTTCGGATGATGTAAAACCGTCGCTACTCCGCTGCTATTTGAAGATTGACAAGGCAACAACCACCGAGCATAATCCTGCGCAGGTTCTTGGGCAAGCCTGCCCCTCCGTCGCCCGATACCTCATTTTCGTCCGCGCCCTTAAATTGCAATAGCAGCAACCGGACCGCTCCTGGGACTAAGTTCGATTCTCGCGAAGACAATCCTGGAGGATGTTATGAAGAGCTTGAAGGCGCGGCTCGCGTTCCTGTTGGAGGTCTTCCGCTCGCTGAGTTTGATCGCCTTCGCGTCGGCAACCCTCATGCTCATTGCCCCTGCTACCCTAGTCGCGCAGACGAACGGGTCGCTCGTGACCTCGCGCATCATCCAGTCCATCGACGAGAATGCCCGCATCACTCTGAAGGGCAATGTGCGCAAGGACCTCGCTACAGCGCCAGACTTTGGCTCGGTGGAGGACGGGAAGCCGTTGCACCTTTATCTGCTGCTGCAGCGCACCACAGCGCAACAAGCCGACCTGGACAATCTGATTGCGCGCCAACAGCAGCCGACCGCGCCGGAATATCACAAGTGGCTCGCCCCCAAAAAGTTTGGGGCGCGTTTCGGCGCTTCGCCGGAAGACATTGCGAAGATCACAGCATGGCTCGAATCCCACGGCTTCCAGGTTCGCAGCGTGCTGAACAATGCGAGCACGATCGATTTTGCAGCTACCGCGGGCCAGGTGCGCGATACGTTCCACACTGAACTGCATTATTTCAACATTCGGGGCGGCAAATATCTCGCAAACGTGAAGGACCCCCAGATTCCCGCGGCGCTGGCACCGGTTGTGGCGGGGATCAAGGGACTCATTAAGATCCCCGCGCATACCAACCATACCCCGATTCGTCAGGCGTCCTATGACGCGCATACCCATCGCTGGCACACCGTAGACAGCGCCGGCAAAGCCGGGGCCAAACCGGCGTTCGACGACGCCGCCGACGGCGACCTGGACGTCACCCCGCAAGATTTCTACACCATCTACAACGTCAACCCGGTGTTCACGAGCGGACATCTGGCCGCGACGGCGACCGTGGCCGTGATCGAAGAAAGCGACATGGAGTATGGCACCGTCAACTCCAGCACGGACGTGGCCACGGGCGGCGACGTGGCTACCTTCCGCACCCTGTTTGGCGTGCCGGGCACGCTGAACATGCACGTTTATCACGGCTACGGGACGGTCACCTGCAACGATCCCGGGATCGACCCGGATGGGACCGGAGAGGATGAGGAGGCGTCGCTGGACGCCGAATGGATCAACGCCACTGCCCCATCGGCCAACCTGATCTTCATGTCCTGCGATCAGAGCCCCGATAACGGCATTTTCTCCTCCATGGCAGCTCTGGTCGACAACAGCCTCTCTGACGTGATGAGCCTGAGCTACGGCGACAGCGAACTCAATTACGTCTCATCGGATTACTCCTCGCAGGACACGTTGTATGCGCAGGCGGCCACGCAGGGCCAGTCGATCTTCATATCGTCGGGCGACTCTGGTTCCGATGTCAACGACCAGAACACCGGCGGCACGGCCACATCCGGAATCAACGTGAACGCCTTCGGGTCTCCGTTGGTCACAGTTGCAGGCGGCACGGACTTCTCGGACTACTATGACTCTCAAGAGGGAGGCCCGGCAGAGAGCATCTACTGGAGTTCCACGAACACCACCCACTATGGCAGTGCCCTGGGGTATATTCCGGAAACGGCATGGAATGAAAGTTGCGCCAGCAGCATCCTGGCGGTCTATTCTGGATACACCGGCACGGGACTCTGCGCCACGGGGAACTTTACCGATGGCTGGGTTGTGGGCGGTTCGGGCGGAATCAGCACTCACTATGCCGTGCCAGCCTGGCAAACAGGCATCTCCGGATACTCCAACTCAAATCACGCGCAGCCTGACATTGCGGGATTCGCTTCAGCTGGTTTCTGGGGCCACGCCCTGATCTTTTGCGATTCGAACCCTATCGATGCTTCAATGAGCGGCTGTACTTCCGAAGCCAACTTCGCGGAGGCTGGAGGGACATCGTTCGTCGCCCCTTATATGGCGGGTGTCGCCGGTTTGCTGAGGGATTACACCGGGTCGCGGCAGGGCCTGCTCAATCCGGCGCTCTACGCGTTGGCTAAGGCGCAATACACAGCGGCAGCCACGAAGACGGTGTGCTACTCCAACGGGCAAACCTCGAATATCGGTGTAACCACCGGTCTGCCCGCATCGGCCTGCATCTTCAACGACGTGACCACCAGCAACAACGACGTTCCTTGCGCGGCAGGATCAACAAGCTGCTTCGTAAACAGCGGCGACAGCTTCGGCATGCTGTCATTGACCGGTTCCAGTTCGCTGACAGTGGCTTACCCCTCCACGATCGGTTTTGACGAGGTCACCGGCCTCGGCACAGTGAACGTCCATAACCTGATCACCGAGTGGAACACGGCATTCACCAGCACAACGGGTCTCAAAGCCTCTCCCACTTCCATCACCCCCAGCCAGTCCACAGTATTGACTGCGACGGTGACGGGTGGAACCCCGATAGGGTATGTCGACACGCCTCCCGCGCTTACCGGCAAAGCCAGCTTTGCGGCTGGATCGATTTCGCTGGGCAATTGCACATTGAGCGCCGGCACCTGCTCACTGTCGGTTCCTGGGACAGCGCTCAAGTCGGGCGCCAATTCAGTGACTGCGACTTTCCTGGGCAGCGGGACCTATCCTACTTCCACTTCCAGCATCGTGACGGTGACCGTCACTGCGAGCAGCGGTCCCACGGTGACCCTGACGCCAACGAGCTTGAACTTTGGCACCGTGGCCACGGGGGTGACCAGTCCGGCGAAGACTGTGACCCTCAAGAACTCCGGAAATGCCTCGCTGACGATTACGGCGATTGCGCTTACCGGAACCAACAGCGGCGACTTCCCGGAAACGACCACCTGCACGAGTTCGCTGGCGGCAGGTGCCAGTTGCACGATTAAGGTTCAATTCAAGCCATCGGCGATTGGCGCACGCAGCGCGGCGGTGAGCATCACCGACAATGCTGCGGGCAGCCCGCAGCAGGTGCCATTGAGCGGAACCGGTACGACCGCCGAGATCACCCCCAGCAGCCTGAGCTTTGGCACGTTGGCGGTGGGCTTAACCAGCGTGGTTAAGACGGTGACGCTGAAGAACCTGGGCACGACGGCGATCACGATCACCAGCATCGCGGTCACCGGGGCCGAGGCCGGAGATTTTCCGAAGACGGCGACGAGTTGTGGAAGTTCTCTGGCGGCGGCGGCGAGTTGCGCGGTCAGCGTGACGTTTAAGCCGACGACGACGGGGGCTCGCAGCGCGAATTTGACGTTCACCGACAATGCCAGCGGGAGTCCGCAGCAGGTGCCGTTGAGCGGAACCGGCACCACGGCCGAGCTTACTCCGACGTCCCTGAGCTTTGGCACGTTGGCGGTGGGGCTAACCAGCGCCGTGAAGACGGTGACGCTGAAGAACGTGGGCACGACGGCGATCACGATCACCAGTATCGCGGTCACCGGGGCCGAGGCTGGAGATTTTCCGAAGACAGCGACGAGTTGTGGAAGTTCTCTGGCGGTGGCGGCGAGTTGCACAGTCAGCGTGACGTTTAAGCCGACGACGACGGGGGCTCGCAGCGCGAATTTGACGTTCACCGACAGTGCCGCAGGCAGTCCGCAGCAGGTGCCGTTGAGCGGAACCGGAACGACGGCCGAGATTACTCCCACCAGCGTGAGCTTTGGTTCGGTGACAGTGGGCACGATCAGCGCCGCCAAGACGGTGACGCTGAAGAACGTGGGCACGACGGCGATCACGATCACCAGTGTCACGATCGCTGGAACCGATCCGGGAGACTTTGGACAAACCAACCCTTGCGGGAGTTCGTTGGCAGCCGGCGCGAGCTGCACCATCAGCGTGACCTTCAAGCCGATCGTGACGGGCAATCGCAGTGCGACATTGAAGGTCACCGACAACGCTGCCGGCAGCCCGCAGCAAGTCTCATCGTCGGGAACTGGCTCGTAGCAGGAAGTGGGTTGGGAACATGCTAAACCGGGCGTCCCGAGGGCTCCTTCTCAGCACCGCGAAAGGGTCGTCGGGGCGCGCGGCTGGAAGCCGCTCCCTTTCAAAGCTGCGGCTTAGCGCGGCGCTGAAGCGCCGCTCTTCCACGCTTGTGCTGGCGGTGGTGGAGACCTTCGTTCACGGAGCAAGGCAAGGTCAAAATGCAAGAACAAGGGCAAGGTCAAAGGCAGCGGACAGGAGTGTCCGCTCCACACGAGGAGTGGCGCTTCAAGTCAACGGCAGGTTCCCTTCGGCGCGCTTCGCTTGCTCAGGGTAGGTTCCTCCACTGCGCTTCTCCTTCCTTCGGAAGGCTAAGCTTCGGTCGGAATGACAGGGTTGGTGAATGGCGACGGAGGATCGAGCTGCGCTCGATGGACAGCCGGGGGCGGCTGTCTCTACATGAGTCAAAAGCAAAATCAAAATGAGTCAAAGGCTCAAAGTCAAAGTCAGAATCAAAAGCAAAGTCAAAGGCAGCGGGCGGGGGCGCCCGCTCCACACGTGATCGAGTCGAATGGAGTTAGGTTGGATTTGATGGCGCCGAGGGAGTGCCAGGCTTCGCGGTATTGTTCGTAGAGGCCGCCGCGTTTGCAGCCGTCGGGGTAGACGTGGAAGGTCGAGGCGCGGAGTTCGGCGACGGGGACGACGTTGCAGGCATTGCGGGGGATCATCTAGGCAATGAGGGAGTCGACGTCTTGGGCGGAGTGTAGATGTCGCGGGAGTGGCGGCAGGCGGTGGCGGAGGTACCGTATTCATCGTCTGTTGGGAGTCTGTCCGTCAGGACTCTCGTTGCACCGGTCTCGCCTAAGGCACTAACATCTATCCATGCCAGTTGATTCTGAAGTAACCCAAGCGCCTGCATCGATTCGCGCGCCCCGTGGAAATCAAATTAGCTGCAAGGGCTGGCAGCAGGAAGCTGCCATGCGCATGCTCATGAACAACCTGGACACGGAAGTGGCTGAACGTCCGCAGGACTTGGTCGTGTATGGAGGAACGGGACGCGCAGCGCGCAATTGGAAGGCTTACCATGCCATCGTCGATAGTTTGAAGGATCTGGAGAATGACGAAACGTTGCTGGTGCAGTCGGGCAAGCCGGTAGGTGTATTCAAGACGCACGATCACGCGCCTCGCGTACTCATCGCCAATTCGAACCTGGTAGGCCACTGGTCGAACTGGGAAAAGTTCAACGAACTCGAGCGCGCTGGCCTGATGATGTATGGCCAGATGACGGCCGGCTCGTGGATTTATATCGGTTCGCAAGGAATCGTGCAGGGAACGTTTGAGACGTTTTCGGCGGCAGGCGAGAAACATTTTGGTAGCGATCTGGCGGGCAAGCTAATCGTTTCTGGCGGCATGGGAGGCATGGGAGGGGCTCAGCCATTGGCTGCGACCATGACGGGCGCCGCGTTTCTAGGAATTGATGTTGATCCCGAGCGTATCAAGAAGCGGCTGAAAACCGGCTACTGCGACTTCATGGTCACAACCCTCGATGAAGCCCTGCGCATTTTGAAAAATGCAGTTCGAAAAAAAGAAAACGTATCTGTCGGACTGGTTGGAAATTGTGCGGACGTGATTCCAGAACTTGCCGCGCGCGGCGTGGTGCCGGACATTCTCACCGATCAGACTTCGGCGCACGATCCGCTGAATGGCTACGTGCCGAATGGCATGACCCTCGAACAGGCCTTTGAACTGCGCCAGAGCGATCCTAAGGGGTATCAAGAAAAATCGCTCGACGCGATCGCGGCCCATGTCGAAGGGATGCTGCGACTGCAGAAGATGGGCTCGGTGACGTTTGACTACGGCAACAACATCCGGACCTTTGCCTTCCAGCGGGGGGTGAAGAATGCTTATGACTTTCCCGGATTCGTGCCGGCCTACATTCGCCCGCTGTTTTGCGAGGGACGGGGGCCCTTTCGCTGGGTGGCATTGTCTGGGGAAGCCTCCGACATTCATGTGACCGACGATCTGGTCTTGGAATTATTTCCAGAGAACCGCATTTTGCGCCGGTGGATTGACCTGGCGCGTAAGCGCATCATGTTTCAGGGACTGCCGGCGCGCATCTGCTGGCTGGGCTATGGCGAACGAGCGCAGTTCGGTCTAGCGATTAACGATCTGGTGAAGAAAGGGAAGATCAAAGCGCCAATCGTAATCGGCCGCGACCATCTCGACTGCGGCTCGGTCGCTTCTCCATTTCGCGAAACCGAAAGCATGAAAGATGGCTCTGACGCAGTTGCCGACTGGCCGCTGTTGAATGCATTGTTAAACACAGCGGCGGGCGCGTCGTGGGTATCAATTCACAACGGCGGCGGTGTCGGCATTGGCTATTCGCTCCACGCTGGGCAGGTTACGGTCGCGGATGGCACGGACGAAATGGCAAAACGAATCGAGCGCGTACTTACTACCGATCCGGGAATGGGGATAATTCGCCACGCCGACGCGGGCTACGATGAAGCGAAAGAGTTTGCTCGAAAGACGGGCGTAAAGGTGCCGATGGAATGATCATGAAAGATCTCGGAGTTTCGGAGAACGCCCGCTTTCGCCCGAATGCCAAGAACACGCTCTTCATGGGCACAGGCGCAATGATTTTCTTTCCAAGCGCTGCGCAACGTGAACAAGAAATCTAAGGTCACAGGTGGTTCCTTCTTTTAGAGTTCAGGCGTGGAGGTATGCTCCAGGCAGCATGATCGCGATACCCATGATCTTCGTGCCGAAATAGGGGCCGAAGTGCTTTACGTCTCCCGTTAACAAATGCGTCGCTCGAGCTGCAAAGGCAGCCAGCAGGATAGGTCGGTCTTTCTCCGGGAGCAGTACGCGGGGAAGGGCTTTTTCACCCGCTTCGAACAATGCAAGAGAGCTGGACAGATGATTGAGACGAATCCGTTGATCTTCATCGGCAAGGTTAGCTCTTGCCTCCTCGACTGCATAGCGGGAACTGCACAACATGACCTGCTTAAGCTTCCAGAGTTGGGAAAGTCCCGCATCTGACCGGTATGCTGCGGAAAACAGGACATTGGCGTCGAGAAACACCCGATCCATTTATTCAGGCCGCAGATGTGGGATTGCATCCGGATCGAGACCCAGTTTGCGAACTTCTTTGCGTGCTTTGCGGTAATCAGCGCCGTTGATGGCGTTGGACAGGAGAAATTCCGCCTTGCGCTCCGGGGTGTAGCGTTCAACTGGGACAACCATTGCGGGGCGAATCAGGATGCCATCCTCTTTCTCTTCGGCAATAACAATGCTGCCCTCTTCAATGCCAAAGCGCTTGCGCAGTTCGGCCGGCACGACAATCGCGCCCCGCTTTCCAACTCTTGCCGATCGCATGGCAGATTTACCAAAAGTCTGCATGTCTGAGAATAGCAAATGCCCGACATTCAGGCAACCACTACAAATGGTTGCACGCCAGCGACTGCTAAACTACTCAAGCGTGGCCTCCTCCCAAAAACTAAATCGACAAATTCAGCCGCCGCTATTCTTAAGTAATATTGGCCACCTGCTCACCCTCCGGAACTCTTCCAAAGCCCCGGGTCCGCGTCGCGGGCCCACTCTGAAGCAACTCGGCATCATCGAAGACGGTGCCATCCTCTGCCTCGGCGGAAAGATCGTCTCCGTGGGCACCACGAAGGACGCCCTCCGCGACCCTTGGCTCAAGAAAAATCGTAAGAAAGTTCTCGAGATCGATTGCTCTGGCAAAGTCGTCCTTCCTGGTTTTGTCGATTCACACACGCACCCGGTTTTCGTCAATCCCCGGCTAGTCGATTTCGAGAAGCGCATCGACGGTGCGTCTTACGAAGAGATCGCGAAAGCCGGCGGCGGCATTCAGTCAAGCGTGGAGGGCGTCCGCAAAGCAGGGAAGCGAGCTTTAACCGAGCGAGTTCTGACCGCGCTCCAGCACATGGCCGCGCACGGCACGACCACCGTCGAGGCCAAGTCAGGTTACGGGCTGACGGTCGACTCCGAAATGAAGTCGCTCGAAGCGATCCGGGATGCGGCCTCCAGATGGCCGGGAACCGTCATTGCAACCTTGTTGGGCGCACACGTCGTTCCAAAAGAATTCTATGGCCGCTCACAAAATTATGTTTCGACCGTCTGTAATGAAATGATTCCCCACGCCGCCAGGCGGAAACTCGCCCAGTTCGTTGATGTGTTCTGCGATAAGGGGGCATTCACCGCAGCCGAGGCGGAGCAGATTTTCGCGGCCGCCGCAAAGCACGGCCTTGGCGTGCGAGCACATATGAGCCAGCTTTCCGAGACGGTTCTTCGTCCATTCTTACGCTTTAACCCGGCCTCATTTGACCATATGGATTACGTAAGTGACGATGACATCCTGCAATTGTCGAAGCATGACACAATCGCCACGCTGGTGCCGGGAGCGAATTACTTTCTTGGCTTGAAAGAGTATCCGCGTGCACGCAAGCTCATTGACGCTGGCGTCCCTGTGGCACTGGCAACCGACTACAATCCCGGCACGTCTCCAACTCTCAGCATGCCCATGGCGATGTCGCTGGCCTGCACGCATATGAAAATGTCGCCGGCCGAGACCATTACAGCGTCGACGATTAACGGAGCCTGGGCTCTGCGGATTGCCGATCGTAAAGGCACGATTCAGCCGGGCAAAGATGCTGACTTCGCCTTATTCGACATCGATGACTACCGTGAGATTCCTTACTGGTTTGGCACCAATCGGTGCGCCATGACCGTGATGAATGGTACGGTGTCATATGTGGCGTGAACTCTCCGGTAAAACTTTCGTATGAATTATGAAGGAGCGGCAGCGTGTTCTGGAACTCAACGGCTCTCGAACTGTGAAACTCTGTGGCCACGAAATAAAATTAAATAGAATTTCTCGAGGAACAATTATGAAACGAATTCTTACAGTCCTTGCTTTTACGCTATTCGCAGTCTGCATCGCGGGCGCGCAACGCCTGCCTGAAGTGGCCGTTCCGGAGAACTACAGACTTACCTTCACGCCCAATCTCGAAAAGGCTACCTTCGAGGGCGATGAGACCATTTCTCTGCGCTTGCTAAAGCCGACTTCGGAAATCACTCTGAACGCCGTCGATATCGATTTTCATGAAGTCACAATCACGAGCGGTGGAACGACACAGAAAGCAACCGTCACGCCCGAAAAAGAGAAGGAAATGGTAGTGCTGTCTGTCGAGAAGCCCCTGGCCGCGGGTGCAGCCACGATCCATGTTATTTATAGCGGCATCCTGAACTCGGAGATGCGCGGCCTCTACATCGGCAAAGACGATCAGGGTCGCAAGTATGCAGCGACGCAATTCGAGTCCACGGATGCGCGTCGCGCTTTTCCTTCTTTCGACGAGCCCGATTACAAAGCTACCTTTGATATCACCGCCGTCGCCGACAACGGCCTGGTTGCGATTTCGAACTCCAAAGTACTCTCGGATTCCCATGGCCCTAACGGCAGGCACACGGTGCGTTTCGCCACTACTCCAAAGATGTCTCCTTATCTGGCAGCGCTGGTCGTGGGCAACTTCGAGTACATCGAGGGCGAAGCCGACGGCATTCCGATCCGCGTCTACAGCACTCCGGGCAAAAAAGAAATGGGAAAGTTTGCCTTGGAGACGGCGGAACACGTGCTCAGCTATTACGACAAATATTTCAGCATCAAGTATCCCTACGGAAAACTTGATCTAATTGGTATTCCGGATTTCTCCGCCGGCGCCATGGAAAACACCGGTTGCATCACCTTTCGCGAAGTCATTTTGCTGATCGACGAGAAGCAGGGTTCGGTCGAGTTGAAGAAGGAAATTGCTTCAGTGATCGCCCATGAAATGGCGCACCAGTGGTTTGGCGATCTGGTCACCATGAAATGGTGGGACGACATCTGGCTCAACGAAGGGTTCGCCACCTGGATGTCGAGCAAGCCAATTCAAGCCTGGAAGCCGGAGTGGAACTTCAATTTGGATGACGTCAGTGACACGGACAGAACTCTGAACACCGATTCGCTGGCCAACACCCGCCCCATCCATCAGGCTGCCGAAACGCCTGGCCAGATACAGGAACTGTTCGATGGAATCGCTTACGGAAAGGCGGCGTCGGTCTTGCGCATGCTCGAAGCTTATTTGGGCGAGCAAACTTTTCGTGCGGGAGTGAATGCTTACATCGAAAAACATCAATATGCAAATGCGACGGCTGACGATTTTTGGGGTGCGCAGGCAAAAACTTCGAAGAAGCCTGTCGACCAGATCATGCCGACTTTTGTGAAGCAGGCCGGGGTGCCGATAATCGACGTAAAGTCACAATGCTCCGGCAATTCGACGACGGTCACGATGGACCAGCATCGCTATTACTATGATCGCGAAAAGTTTCAAGCGGCAAACGATGAGCTCTGGCAGGTGCCGTTGTGTATGAAATCCTCGACTGGAGCGAAGCAGTGTGAGCTTCTTACCAAGAAGCAAGAGTCCTCCACGTTGCCCGGTTGCTCGACCTGGGTTTTAGCGAATGCAGGCGCAACTGGCTACTACCGCGTGGGCTACCAGCCGGAAGACGTGAAAGCGCTGGCGAGCAGCGCCGAGAGCAAACTTTCTCCAGCTGAACGAATTGCACTTCTGTCCGACATATGGGCATCGGTACGTGTAGGACGAGAGCCGGTGGGAGATTACCTGGCCTTTGTTCACGGTTTAGCGACTGATCGCAACCGCGCGGTTCTCGAAGATGTCCTTGGAAATTTGAACTATATTGGCCGCTACCTGGTTACCGATACTGACCGTAATTCTTACCGGATGTGGCTGCGCGAATATCTAACACCGATACTCAAGGACGTGGGTGAAGAGGCGAAGGTGGGCGAGAGTGATGAGCAAAAGACTCTGCGGTCTCTTGTGTTCCGCGCGCTCGGCTACGATGCCCGTGATCCGAAGGTCCTGGCGGATGCCCGAAAGATCGCCGATAACGCTCTGGCGAATCCTGCTTCAGTAGACCGGGAATTCGCCACGGCCGCGTTTGGTCTTACAGCGCTGGACAGTGATCAGACATTTTATGACAAACTCATGGCCGCGTTGAAAAATCCTAAATCGCCGGAAGAGTACTACATCGCCTTGTTCACTTTGGCTAGCTTTGATGATCCCAAGCTTCTTCAACGGACTCTGGACTACGCTGTTTCTCCCGACGTCCGCTCGCAGGATGCGCTGCTCCTGATTGCCAGAGTCATGAACAATCCCGCCGGAGAAAAACTGGCTTGGGACTTCGTTCGCCAGCACTGGAGTGCGATAGAAAAATCAGGTGGTCCTTTCGCCAGCGCGGAAATAATCAACGCGACCGATTCGTTTTGTGATGCCAGCATGCGCGACGAAGTCGCTGCGTTTTACTCGGATCACAAGATCGAAGCAGCGGAGCGGACCTATCGTCAGTCGATTGAGCGCATCAACAACTGTGTTGATTTGAAGTCGCAGCAAGAAACGCAGCTCGCTTCGTGGCTGGGACGATACGAGTCTTCCGCTGGCGGACAGTAAGTCGGTGGGCGCGTTCGTTTAGATCGATGAATCGAACGAGATCTAGAGGTGTTTGAGCCAGCAGGAAGTTGCCCACCTTGGTGAACAATTGTTCTGTCGGCGGCTAGCTTTTATTGACGACCTCAATATCGTGGCCGTCAGGATCAAGCACCCAGGTCGCATAATAGCCAGGATAGTATTCGAGACGAGCTTGAGGTGATT
>Ga0209422_1000009_pt1 | contig 70034 bp, 62 predicted proteins | sample BlaSpr_A8_OM2_M3_FD_187983 | JGI IMG/M metagenome (GOLD analysis project Ga0209422, IMG submission 187983) | Forest soil microbial communities from Thunder Bay, Ontario, Canada - Black Spruce, Ontario site 2_A8_OM2_M3 (SPAdes) (version 2) | ecosystem: Environmental > Terrestrial > Soil > Boreal... | reverse complement strand
GCAGTTACGGTGTCGCGACAACGCCTGGGGAAACGTGTGGCCCAGCTTAGTTCCGTACGAATGAATGAGGTGTGTGCTGCCCTGCGCTTCTCTCTGGGTTGCTATGCCAAACTAGTTAGCGCGCCCATCTGAGCGGGGGATACCGCGGGACAAATTCCCAGCGTGCCTGCAGTTCGGGTGCGCACCTTTCGAAAACCGCGAAAGGTGCGGCAGCCTCAGTGGTGGTAGTGCCTGCATAAAAAATCAAAGGTGGGCCAGCCCCCGGCAACCGCAAACAACAGCACCGTGGCATCCCAGCAGGGGCAAAATCGGAGGGTTACGTCACAAAGTACGTCACAAAACAAACCGAAGGGGCCATTCTCTCCTCGCAAACTGCTGAAAAGAATGGCGGGGACGACGGGACTCGAACCCGCGGCCTCTGCCGTGACAGGCAGGCGTTCTAACCAGCTGAACTACGCCCCCGCAAAGTGCCGACGCGCCAAATTGACGCGCCGGCTTAGCAGAATGATCGTAATGTTGGGCCACTGTGTGTTAGTGTTCCTCCGCACGCAGCGTAGTCTCATCAACGGATCGGGACACCTCCCTGCCGAGACGCAGGCCAGCTAAGTGATCAAAGCGGAAGTGCTGTCCGGCATAGATTCGGCTTAAACCTGCTTCGCGCTTAGCAGCGGAGAAACTAGGGAAGTGGCGCGTGACTCCCGGCAGAACCTCGGATGTGACATCGAAGGTGAATTTGTCTCCAAAATAAAACGCTAATACTGTTGCGGCGGCGCTGCTGGTAGCACTGTGAGCACCAGGATAGGAGGGATCCGGCGCGGTTTTGGTCGACAATGGCAGCCAATCGGAATCGGTGAGCTCCGCCGGAGTCACCGGCCGCCAGAAGTGATAGATGTATTTCGCTTCGAAGAACGAGATCGTGGCGTCGGCCATGCCAAAATTCGCTAGCGCGAAAACGCGTGCACTCTGTTCAAGGTTCAGGTTGTGCGCGATGGCCGCCGTCTGGGTGATCTCGTTCCAGTAATTTTGGATCTTGCCACCCCAGAAGTTCCCGATCAAGGTTTGCTCGGGTGTGCGCGTTGTGCTGTCGATCTCGCCAATGCTCTGTACCTCAGCAAGGTCTCGAATGTATTCTTTGTCGGTCAATGCCGGCGGCGGGTCGGGAAGGAATTCGCGCGCATTGACGATCGCAAAGGGAGTCACATCGCCCCATTGCGTAAAGTCGGCCGGGGTGAAATCCGGTGGTGTAGCCCGATAGAATCCCGGAATATTTTTGTCTGTGAATCCTGGCTGAGGAGCGCCGGAGCCATCATTGGCGCGGAATGCCAGGATCTGAGCAGCGACAGTCTGACCCACCGTGATGCCATCGTTCTTCACTTTCCCATCAGGAATCTGGGCTAAATCCTGTTGAAGTTCGGTGTCCAGTGTGGCCTGAAATGCGGGATAAATAGACAGCAACACGTCGTGCGCTGCCTGGTCCGCTGCCGCCACTTTAGACGTTTGTGGCGGCACATCGGCGAGACGCACCAGATAGGGATTGAATTCTCCGGCAATGTTGTTGACAGCGTCATAGATCGCGGCGTGAAGAATCGCGAAGCTGCGCGTCGAATGAACAGTGGACGGCTGGGCACCCGGAGTCCGCACGATTACCAGAAGAGTTCTATTCCACTCGATAACGGGGTTGACAGACTGATTTGTGTTTGTGGGGGGCTGTTCATGCCTTGTCCTAGAGCCCGATGTGACCTGGGCTTGAAGACTCGCGCACATGAACGCAGCGACGACCAACATCTTACGCATAAATTTGTCTTTGCTCCGTTTTGTTCGAATTGGGGTACTTACAGAGAGGGAACGAGTTCTCTCAGCCGCACCCCTACTCTGTACAACCGTACTCGTCGCAGGCTTATTCCATTGGTGTGACAAAATCGTCGAAATATCAGCGCGAGCCTGCTCGTAAGCAGGTTTCTCGAAGGCGACCCGGAAAAGGATGTTATGTACTGTGGGAACTAAGCAGTGGCAATCGCTGCTGAGTGGTATCTTTCACGGTACCTGGCTGTTCAGGCGGGCTTCGCTCCTCGAATTATCCGCAACGCCTGGGAATAAACCAGCTGGCCGACAGTTTAAGTATTTGTGCACATGTCTGCCGCGGAGATTCAACATGTCTCATTCGAAGAATTAGCTGTGCCACTCTTCGACCAGCTCTACAATTTCGCGCATTGGCTGACAAGGAGCACGCTTCGCCACCACCCATCGGAGATAAGAACCGGATGCGCTAATCAGCGCCCCCCGGGAACTTGCGCCCTGAACACAAGACAGGATTGGGGGAGGTTATTAATGAAGTACAGGTTGCGATACGCCACCCTGCTGGTTTCCCTTCTGGGTGTCACTTTGAGCGCCAGCGCGCGTGACGCAGTCTTGCCTGCGGGCACTCTGCTGCAATGCACTCTCAATGAGCCGAACTTCTCTTCAGCCACTGTGGCGGTAGGAGATCCCGTTCTCTGCCATCTGCGCGACATAGTCGAATTCGGCCAGCAAGCGTTCCCGCGCGGCAGCTATCTGGTCGGACACCTTGAGTCCGCCAAGGATCCAGGACACCTCGTCGGCAAGGGATATCTCAAACTGGTCTTCGATCGCATTGGACTTCCCACCGGCGACCTGCCCCTGGATGCCAAGGTGATCGCAGCCAGCGGCTACCGGGTCGACCGTGAAGGCAAAATCGATGGCAAGGGGCACGCCAAGCGGGATGCCGTCGAATGGACGCTGCCCCCGCTCTGGCCCTGGAAGGTGATCATGCTACCCGCCCGCAGTCCGCGTCCCAAGCTTAAGGGTGAGTCCAAGCTCACTCTGCGCCTCATGGATGATGTGGACATCCCGCAAGTGCCGCAGACCTATGGTCCCGGATGGCACTCCTTCGGCCAGCCGCAGAACGAGTCCTTCGGCTCCCAACCAACCAATGGCCAGTCTCAACGGGCTCTGCGCCAAGTTTCCTCAGCGGCGGAACAGACGTCTTTAGCGGCTCCACGGGCCGTCAACGCCACCTTCACCTCGCGCGATGTCGCGAATCCGACGCCCAGCATTGCGGAAGTCCCCGACATGCCGGTCTTCATCTTGAACACCGGCACACTGCTCGCCGTCAGCGCATACGGATACCAGGACCATCGCATCACCTACACCCTTGCGTCTGGCGGAGAAGGCGTGATCAGCTCCGACGAGGTCGACTGGAACACCACGATTCGTTTCAACGCCCAACGCTTTGCCTTTGCATCTGTAGGACAGAGAATCTGATTCGTGCGCACGAAGCGAACGCAAACTTATGTCTGTTCTAGTTATGGGCGGTGGAGGTACGGGCCAGCTTGCGGCCGCCTACCTGCGCATGCGCTTTCCGAACCTGGGGGTGGCCGTGGTGGAAGGTCCGGACAAGAATCGTCCGATTGTGGGGGAATCGCTGGTCGAGGTCAGTGTCGATTTCCTCCTTGAACTTGGGTTTGGCGACTACCTGGTGGAAAAGCACTATCCGAAATACGGCCTGACCTATTACTTCAAGCGGGATATCGGCAATCCCGCGGATCGCACTTACGTTGTGGACGAAATTCCCACCGCGCCGCCCATCCTCTCTTTCCAGATCAACCGCTTCACGTTCGACCGCGAAGTGCGGCGGCGCAATCTGCAGAATGGCGTTCAGTTAATCGAAGGCACGGTGTCGGGGGTCGAAATCAACGGCGCTGGTCGGCACGTCGCTACCGTGCGCAACGCCGATGGCGAGAAACAAACGTTTCACGCCCGCTGGCTCGTCGATGCCACAGGCCGGAACCGCCTGCTCGCCAAACAGTTGCAACTCCAAGAACCGGTCCAGGAACAAAAGAACGTTTTCTGGTTTCGGCTGAAAAATTTCGATCCCGACATTCTCACCCAAATCCAGGCCATTAAGAAGCAGAACCGCTGCTACGTTCCTTACTACGCCACTCATCATTTTTTTGGAAAAGGGAACTGGATCTGGTACATCCCAATGCGCTCGCCCGAAAATGAGCCGCTGGTCAGCATCGGCATCACCTATCGCAAGGGCGTCTACCCGTACGGCGAGCCGCGCACGATGGAGCAGTTCCTCGATTGCGTGAGGCGGGAGCACCCTGTCATCGTGGATCTCGTGCGCAGCGGCGAGGTCGTGGACACCAATTTCTATGGCTCCTACATGTGGGAATGCCGCCGGCGCTACTCCGCTGATCGCTGGTATGTGATTGGCGATGCGGGCGATACGGTTGATCCGCTTTACAGCGTTGGCCTGGCCTTGTCGTCTCTTCAGATCCGACAGATCGCGGCCATCATTCAAAGGGAGCTGGACGGCGGCGACACCAAGGAGTTCACCGAAGATCTCGACACTGCTATCGCGGCGTTTCAGCGAAGCGTCACCCGGGATACTACGCGGCTCTACGAGTGCATGGAGGATCCTTACCAATGCCACCTGCGAATTCATCTGGCCGTGAGCAAGCTCTTTCATATCGGGCTGCCGCTCCTTCTGAATGGCTACCTCTGGGATCCCCTGGGAGTGAAACTGGTGAATTGGTTCGCGAGCCTTGAGACGCTGGAAGCTGACTCTGTGGCTTTCCGAGACCTCATTCGGGCGGTGGCCGTAAATCCGAGAAACTGCGCGCTCTCGAACTTCATCAAAGTGCAGTCCGGGGAATCAATGAACTTCGGGTTCTACGAGCACCGCTGTGAGGAGGACATTCCAGCATCGTTGCGTCGTTTGGCGTTCAAGCTTGTGCGTTTGCGGCTTTCGCTGGTCCGAAAGCTCGGCTGGCGAGGGTTGATGTGGTTTAGCCAACACCGGGCTTTATTGAAAGACGTTCTCCGTGGGCTGCTTCTAGTGCCTTTCCATCGCGCCAAGCTGCGAGAAAGTAGGCTGGTACGGATGATCGTCAATTTCGGGCGTGCCGAACACTCGAAATATTGACAACCATTCGGCGGCCCGCATACGGTTCGCGGCTACAGGAAGCGGAAAGCCAGGACAAATTCCTTTTATTCCTGCGTGCTTGGCGTCCGCGTGAACAGGAAAATGTCGTCAACTTCGCCGGTCACGGCACGAGTGGAACTCGTGCCCTTCCCGAACCCGTTCCGGCTCGCCCCTCCGCATACTACGGCTCGGCAAGTTCGATTTCCTGAGTCAGCGCTGCGGACTTCGCCTCCTTCGGAGTGGTCGTAATCACGATCACGCTCACTAACACCAACAGCGTACCCACGACGGTGCGCGTGCCCAAGGCTTCTCCGCCCAGAAAATATCCGATCGCGACCGCCACCACGGGATTCACGTACGCGTACGTTCCAACTTTGGTGGGAGATTCGTGGTGAATTAGCCAGACGTAGGCGGTGAATCCGATGATTGAGCCGGCGACGATCAGATAAATCAGCGCCAGCCAGGCGCGAGGAGTCACCGCTGCAATGTGAAATCCCCGAAACTCGCCCAGCATGGCAGCAGTGGCGATAAGTAGAATGCCTCCGGCAAGCATTTGTGAGCCGGAGCTTATAACCTTCGATTCAGGCAAAGGCAGCTTGCGGGAGAGCGCGGCGGCGAGCGACCAACTGACGGCAGCGACGAGAAGCGCAATCGCGCCGGACGTGTTGATTGGAGCGTCGCCAAAACTGGCCGAGCGGCTTACCAACACGGCTACGCCTACGAGACCAATGAGAAGCGCGAGAGCGAGCCGCAGGCTCATTCGCTGCGTACGCAAAAGATAAATTTCAGCAAGCGCCATAAAAACTGGAATGGTCGCCATCATGACCGCGGCAATGCCTGAGGGCACGGTCTGCTCCGCCCAAAAGAGCAATCCGTAGTCCATCACGAAGATCAAGAAGGCAAGCAGCAGCAGAGAGAACCACTCGCGACGCGTAGGGCGAGGCGTGCCTTTAGCTCGCATCCACAAGTAGAGTAAGACCCCTGCGGTGAAGAAGCGCATTCCCGCGAAGAGAAAAGGGGGGACTTCGCGGACGCCGACGCGAATCCCCAGAAACGTCGACCCCCAGACGAAATAGATAATGGCAAAGGCCAGCAGAGTCTTCCATGGGCGGGGTCGGAGGGTTGTTGCTTCCATTAAACGGTCCTTTACGGCTCGAAGAAAAAGCCGTGCTGCTTAGATCGACAGCGCTGGGCCGTGGAAGCAAATTCTGTTTAAAAAAGATTTTATGGACCTGACCAGTTACTCTCTGGGTGTGAATCGCGGCGCAACGCTCAGCAGGGGAGCCGAAGCGACTGTCCCTACCCGAGCGTGCTAATAGGCCCAGCGCATGAGTGCGGCACCCAAGGTGAAGCCGGCGCCCACCGAAGCCATCAACACCAGGCTTCCCTTCTTCAGCTTGCCTTGTTCGATGGCCGTATGCATCGCCAACGGGATCGTCCCCGCGGTGGTGTTCCCATAGCACTCGATGTTCGTAATAACGGCCTCCGGGCGCAGTCCAAGCCGATCTGCCGTGGCGTTGATGATGCGAAGGTTCGCCTGGTGGGGGATAAAAGCGTCAATGTCAGACCCCGTGAGTCCATTGCGCTCCAGCAGTTTCAGGCAGGCTTCGGTTTGCTTGCGCACAGCAAACTTGAACACTTGCTGGCCATCCTGATGAACGTAATGCATTTTCTTGTCGACCGTTTCGTGCGATGAGGGGTTGAGACTTCCTCCCGCCGGCATCTGCAAATAACATCCGCCGGAACCATCGACTTCGTGGATAAAGTCGATCAAGCCGACGGAATCGTCTTCCGCCGGCTCCAGAATCACGGCACCAGCGCCGTCACCGAAGATCACGCAGGTTGCGCGGTCGGTGTAATCGATGATGGAGGACATCACGTCGGCGCCAATTACGAGCACCCGCTTATGCGTGCCAGTAGCGATAAATTGCGCACCCGTCTGCACCGCGTAGATGAAGGCGGAGCAAGCGGCGGAGAGATCGAATCCCCACACTCCTTGGGCGCCCAGCTTGTGCTGAACCAGGCAGGCGGTCGAAGGAAAAAACATGTCGGGGGTTACGGTGCCGACGATGATGGCATCCATGTCGCTGGGAGACAGGCCGCGCTGGGCAAGAGCTTTTTTCGCGGCCTCCACTGCGAGGTCACTGGTTGCCACGCCTTTGTTCACAATGTGCCGTTCGCGGATGCCGACGCGGCTGAGAATCCAGTCATTGGTTGTGTCAACCATTTTTTCCAGGTCGGCGTTGGTGAGGAGGCGAGGCGGCACATAGGTGCCGAGTGCGCTGATTTTGGCGCGGATAGGTTTGGTCAAATGAGAGGCTCCTGAGTACGAGACTCAGTATTTTGCAGGATTGGAGGGCAGAATGTCTAACCGGCACTTGCACGCGGCAGAACAAAGGCTCAGAAAAGAAGTTGAAGGACTGGATTTCCCTTGCTTTTGCTTTTCTTTCCTTTGCTTTGCCGCGCTTGCTGTGCCGCGCCGGAGTCAGGCGATTCGACGAGATTCGTGGGTCATCCACTCGCGAACGAAATTGGGACACGAGATCAGGTCAAACACGCAACCCTCTCCACGCATCAGATAAAGCAGCGCGGCGCGGTCGACTTCTTCAAGATTCTCGAGATCGAGCAACACCCACAACTCGCATGCGCCCGCAGTTTGAACAAGTTGATCCAGATAAGAAAGATGACCCTGAAATAACTTGCCAGAAACGCGAATGGTGACATCGGGAATATTTGAAATCGATAAAGCCTTTTGCATTTCACCCCTCCAGGCGGAGCAACTGAGTTCTTGCCCTGCATCTGTATAAATAACGATTGAGAAGGGGGGTCTTGCGAAAAGAGTGGTATAGAGGGTGTAAAGATTTGTTAGGGCAAAATTTTGTTAGGGCAAAATGAGGAGGCGGCGCTAACCGTGCCCGACCGAATGAAAACTTATAAGCCAGGCACCGGGAACCCACTGCACACGCAAGAGCCCGTTACCGTTGCTTCCTTCCGGACCTGGCGGGGTTGGCGAGAGTACGTCGCGTGGGACCGATGCCTGACCTGAATCATTCTAGCAAACGGCAGGCTTCTTCCACGGCGGGCAATCGTCTACCTACATCGCGGCGAAAAAGACAAGTGACTTTTGGTGCAAGAAAAATACCGGAAAGCCTTCCTTTCTCGAGGGAGAAGTCGAACAATAGAAACTGGAGAATAGGGTCAGACGCAGGGAAGCTTTAAGACTCTTCGATAGAGACCGATGCCGCAGTCCGTCCCAGAATTCGATGTCATTCCGCTGTCGCAGGCAATCAACAAGTACTTCGATCTTTCCATGTACTTGCTTGTGCTGACGGGGTTTGGAACCCTTGCCAGCACGGGGATTCTGGATTGGCCCGCGATAATTCTGGTGGGAACGGCGTTGGCAGTCCGGGGTTATTTGCTGGCCGAGCGCAGGCGCATCGTGTTTTCCGAGCGCTGGACCACCCCCCTTACGATTGCATATTTCGTTTTTTACGCTGTCGATTATTTCCTGCTCTCGCGCAGCTTTCTAACGGCTACTGTGCATCTGGTTTTGTTTGCTGTGGTGGTGCGAACTTTTTCGCTGCGTCGCGATCGCGATTACACCACGCTCGCGATTCTGGCTTTTCTGATGGTACTGGCTTCCGCCGTCCTTACCGTGGATAGCGCGTTCTTGTTATTTTTCGCGGGATTCACAGTAACGGCTGTGGCCACTTTCGTCCTGATGGAGATGCGCAGGTCGGGGAAAATGGCGCGCTTTCAGGCGCGGCATTCGCGCGACGAGCATGAGCACCGCCATCTGGCTTTTTCGCTGGCGCGGATCACGCCCGCGCTTGTGCTGATGATTTTGGCGGGAGCCGCCGCAGTATTTTTCCTTTTACCTCGCATGTCGGTGGGCTACCTGGGGGGCCACTCGTTTGGCACTGATCTTTCTACGGGCTTCAGTGATCGCGTGCAGTTGGGGCAGATTGGACAGATCCAGCAGTCCGATGCCGTAGTCATGCACATCCAGATTGAGGGAGATCAGCAGGGGCAGTACGCCTTGCACTGGCGCGGAGTGGCATTGGCGGATTTCGATGGGAAGAGCTGGTCCAATCCACAGGCAACCTACGTTCTGCGGCGCCAGTCGGAGGGCGGTTTCGCGATTCCCTACTTCAGCCAGGGATTGGCGGAGCCGGCAGTTGCGCAGACCCTCCGGGCATCCGGAGGGGGTGCGCATCTCATTCACTACCGCGTTTTGATGGAACCGATCGGCACCAATGTTTTTTTTCTGGCTCCCTGGGCCCGGCGGGTAAATGGAACCTACCGAGCGGTGGAGATTGATACTGGTGGCGCGGTATCGGATGTGGACGCTCAGCATCCCGTGAGTATCTACGAAGCGGATTCGGATATTTCCTCACCAGCAGCAGCGGATCTTCGCCAGGCAACAGGCAATCCTCCGCAATTTTCGTTTTCTTATTTGAAAGTCCCGGCGCTCGATCCCCGCATCCCGCAACTGGCGGTGCAAATTACAGCTTCCGCTTCCGACAATTACGACAAGGCTGCGGCGCTTGAAAAATACTTGCAATCGCATTATGGATACACGCTGCAGCTGCAACGCGCTCCGCTAAACGATCCACTTTCTAACTTTCTTTTCGTGCGCAAGCAGGGGCATTGCGAATACTTCGCCTCTTCGATGGCCGTGATGCTGCGGACGTTGGGCATTCCCTCACGAGTGGTCAATGGCTTCCGCAGCGATGAATTCAACGATCTGACTGCCAACTATGTAGTTCGGGCCAGGAATGCGCACTCCTGGGTGGAAGCATACTTTCCTGGGTACGGATGGGTGACGTTCGATCCAACGCCCGGCGGGTCAGTCGGCTCGCCACAAGGCTGGGGCCGAGCGATGCTCTACCTGGATGCAGCTGCATCGTTTTGGCGGGAGTGGGTGGTCAGTTATGACTCTACCCACCAGTACATGCTGGGGCAGTCGATGTTAAGCGGGACACGCCGCTCGTGGGAGGGAGCACGAAGATGGGCGCAGCTCCGCTACGCGCGGCTGATGAGTCTGGCAAGAAAGAGTCAGCGTGCCGTGGAACATTCGCCAAAACGCTGGCTTGGAGTGAGCGTAGCCGTGGTTCTTCTGTTGCTGCTACTTACGAATGCCGGCCGCATTGCCCACATGATCCGCACACGGCAGTTGCAGACCCATCCCGAACGCTCCCCAGACATGGCCGCAGTCATGTGGTACGAAAGAATGGCTCGATACCTGGCGCGGCGGGGAGTACGAAAATCCAGCAGCCAGACTGCGCAAGAGTTTGTGCGGGTAATCGAAGACAGCCGTTTGCGGGCACGGGTCGGCAAATTCACCGACGCGTACGAATCGGCGCGGTTTGGAGATTCCGCGGAAGATGCGATCCGCCTGCCGGAATTATATGAAGAGGTAGAGGCGGCGACGAAGAAGTAGGCACTAGAAATCCGCCCCATCACTCTGACGGGAACAACTCACTGAAAAGCCTTTCAAGAAGTTGCCGGTAATCGCGTTCACTGTGGGACTGCAAATAACGGCTCGCAGCGAGAATCACGGGCTTTGGATCGCCGGTTGCCTTGAGTCCGATCGACGCTGCCTTCGGCCGAGGGGCTGGGTTCTGTTTCGAACTCTGAACTAGATCAGAAACCAAAACTCCCTTCTGCACCCGCTCCCTCGCGCGGCTTACGTTTTCAAACAAATAGAACATGTCGTGGAATATCTTTAGCGACTCGATCGCTCGACAACCATCGGCAACCTTGCCATTTGCATCGACCGCGTAAATGTTGGGAACGGTCCAAAGCATTTGTCCAAATCCCTCCCGTTTCCACATGAGGCGACTCGAGGTGTAGGTTGCGTCGCGCAAATTATGCAGTTCGGCAGCAGTGATCAGGGTCTCGGCGGGCGCATCGATTTCTCGCACATACTCGTTCCAAATATTGACAATGCGCTGCTCCGGAATCAGTCGTGAATGCGCAACCGCCTCATATTCGGCATGCGCCACTTGATAGCGAACTCCTTGAGCGGCCCAGTAACGGTATTCGTGCTCAAGAAATCGTCCGGCAACCGCATCCACGAATTCCCTCGCATCGGATTCCGAATGGATGTTTCCCGCAAGTTCGTTCAGGTGGATGGCAGCCTGGCGCGCGAGCTCATACCTTTCATTCGCGTGCTCCATCGTCGACCCAGACTTCGGGTCGGGCTGCTGCGGAGGATCTGACATCTGTGGAGCGGCCAAGAGCAATGCAAGGGCGAGCAGGATAACGGCCATCGATTCCTCACCGGAGCTTGGACCATCTCGGCATTAGAAGCCGGATGCAAGAATGATAATCCGACCGAGAGCATCTCGCCAGTGTGGAGGGCTAGAAGTGGTAGACCACTCCGGCTCCGACGAAATAATTATGTTGACGAGTCTTGCCGGTATCGGCCAGAGGCAGATCGGGCGTGCCGGACCAGAAGTCGCGGCCCTGGCCGCGAATACTGAAACGGCGGCAGACTCTGACGTCTAAACCGATGCCGCCCTGGAGAACACCGGAGGTCGACGAGCCACCTGGATTCGTCCCCGCGTAGATGAGGGTGCTACTCTCGCTGAAATGAGCCAAGCCAGCGCCCAAGCTTACCCACGGAGAAACTGCGGTCTCGGGAAACAGGTTAAGGCGAGCTGATGGAGTAACGAATACTTGCCGGTAGCCGGGAGGAACGACGTCGCCGCCAGATCCCAGATCTTCATCAAGGTTGAAAACCACCGGCAGTTCTGCCGAGACTGAGAATACTGGACTAGCCAGCAAGACGCGGGCGTAATTGATTTCGAAAGTGATACCGTGTCCAGAGCGAACAAAAGGGTTGACAGTGGGAGTGTTCAGGCCGTGAACACCCTGATCGCTGATGAACGTTGCGCCAAGAATGCCAGTCAGTTCGCTCTTATAGTCTTGAGCCTCTGCTGAGGCGCTCAAAATTGTTATGGTGGCCGCCAACGCGGCAATCAGAGCTTGTTTCCCAGACATTTCCCCCCTCCAGAATGCGGGATAACTGCTTTTTTTTCGGTAAACCGTAGCCTAGCACGAGGAGTAAGCTTTTAAAGCGTGGGTCGATGCCGCTTGTTGTTACTGTAGTTCCCCTTGCGGCTGCCACGAGGAGTCAAGCGCGGCACGCTTATATCAGGCGGGTGGTTCTCTGTAGATGTTAAAATAATTAGATTGCATGCCCTCGAAGAACCTCACTGTATCGGCTCCTAACGAACAATCTGAGCTGACGCCGAAAACACCAACAGACGCAGCGCGGGCGCAAAAAGTCGGCTTCGTGAGCCTGGGGTGTCCGAAGAACCTTGTCGACAGCGAAGTGATGATGGGCCTCTTGGCACGCGCCGGAGCGGAACTCTCGCCTCGTGCAGAGGATGCGGACGTCATCGTTGTCAACACTTGTTCGTTCATCGAGAGCGCGCAGCAAGAATCCGTGAATGCGATTCTTGAGATGGCTGGCCACAAGACCTCAGGGCGCGCGAAGAAGTTGGTGGTCGCGGGGTGCCTGGTCGAGCGATTTCGCGATGAGATTCAGAAGCGCATCCCCGAAGTGGATGCGGTGGTCGGAACCGGAGAGTTGCAAAATATTCTGGCGGCCGCTGGCATCTCCCCAGACTCGACCGCCGGGAGCGATAACGATTCGGCCACGAATTCTCCCTTCGTAGTACTCAACTCGCGGCCCGAGGGCGATGCGCGAGCTGCACAAGGCCGATTCTCGCGCGAGCGATGGGACGGGGCAATCGCCGATCTGCCCAACTATCTGTACGATGAGGACACTCCGCGCATTTTGGCGACGCCGAAGTCCACAGCTTATATCAAGATTGCGGAAGGCTGCGATCATCCTTGCACGTTTTGCATCATTCCGCAGTTGCGGGGAAAGTTTCGCTCAAGGCGCTTTGAATCGGTGATCGCGGAAGCGGAGCGATTGGCGCAGGCCGGCGTGCGGGAGATCACGCTGATTGGGCAGGACACAACGTGCTACGGAGAGGACTTCGGCCTGAAGGATGGCCTCGCGCTTCTGCTTGAGAAACTTTCTAAGATCGAAGATTTGCGCTGGATTCGGTTCCTTTACGCTTACCCCAACAAGATCACGGGCAAACTTCTGGAGACGATCGGGTCACAGGAAAAAATCTGTTCTTACATGGATGTGCCGTTGCAGCATGCTTCGGCGTCGGTACTCAAGCGTATGAAGCGGGGCGGCGGAGCCGATGTATTTCTGCGATCGATTGCCAAGATGCGGAGCGCCATTTCCGGTGTGACGTTGCGGACTTCGTTTATCGTTGGCTTCCCCGGAGAAACTGAAAAAGAATTTCAAGAACTGTGCGATTTCGTTCGCGAGGCGCAATTTGATTGGATGGGAACATTCTCCTACTCCGACCAGGATGGCGCGGACGCTTACGGATTGGATAAGAAACTTTCGCCACGTGAAATCGAGCGGCGGCGAAAACACTTGATGGGGATTCAGCGGCAAATCAGCAAAAAGAAGAAGAAAGCACTTGTCGGAAAAGAATTCGATCTATTGCTCGAGGGAAATTCCGAGGAGACGGATCTTCTTATGGAAGGCCGCACCTCGATGCACGCTCCGGAAATCGACGGGAAGGTATTCGTGAACGATTTCCCGGAAGACCAAGAGCTTACACCGGGCGAGTTTTATCGCTGCCAGATTACCGAAGCGCATGATTACGACCTGGTGGCTAGAATTTTGTAGCTCCTTGCGAGGTGAGTTCCGTGCCTCGTTCGGCCAGAATTTGGAATATTTCTGAATGCCTCGCAAACGTACCCTCAAACTTCGCTGCCCAATCTGCAAGAAAGTAGTGAAGAGCGGCGATCCGGGATTTCCCTTCTGCAGTGATCGCTGCCGTACGATCGATCTTGGTAAGTGGGCGAGCGGGGCGTACGTGATTCCTTCACCCGTGGCCGATGGAGAACAGCAAATCCGAGACAGCGCTCCGGAAGATCAGGACGAAGAATCGTGAGAGACCCTTGGGAAATAGGCGACAAACTAAGAAACGCGGCGGAAGCGGACGTTAGCGCCGACGGCGCTACGCGAACGCTCGGCTCCTAACAATGGAAGCGCCAAAGGCCATCCAACCAACTCCGCTGTGGGCGACGCTCGTCGGCACCTTCTTTGGCACTGGCCGTATGCAGCCGGGGCCTGGTACGTGGGCATCGGCCGCTACCGTCTTGTTGTGGACGATGCTGGCCTATAATCTTCCGTCTTCGCTGCGAACCCCGATGGCCATCGGCCTGGCGTTATTGGTTACGCTGATCGGTATTCCTGCGGCCACACGGGTCGCGCGCGGGTCTGGAATCAAGGACCCGCAGTTTGTGGTGATCGACGAGGTTGCCGGCCAACTGGTAGCTCTGATCGGCATACCCCTCACGTGGAAATCTTTTCTCGCGGGCTTTATACTTTTTCGTGTCTTCGACATTGTGAAGCCACCCCCGGTGCGACAATTGGAGGCGATTCCAGAAGGCGCTGGAATCGTGCTGGACGACGTTGCCGCCGGCCTCTGCGCTTTGGCCGTTATGCATCTCTTTCTGCACTTTGGTCTTCTAAAGTAGTGCGAGTGTTTTCCTCATGGGATTTTCCGACCGCATCTTAGGCAAGAAGAACGTGAACGGTGGACCGCATATCGAATCGGTGTCGCCTGTCCTTGCGCTGGCCGGAGGCGAAATCCGGATCGCGGGTTCGGGATTGCGCTCACACGAATGGGAGCGGCCGCGGGTGCAGTTTGGCGAAATTGAAGGCGGGGTGGTCGTCAGTTCCGATTCTTTTGTAGTCGCTCGTGTGCCGGAGGGAGCGACATCCGGTCCGGTGGTGGTTGCCGCCGACGGCCACATCAGCAACTCGCACAGCGTCAAAGTAGCCGTTTCCATTGCCGAGAACCTGCATCCCGTCACCAATCCAGCCCTCGACGCACAAGGAAATATCTACGCCACTTTTTCTGGCTCGCGCGGTCAAAAAGTTCCCGTATCAATTTTTAAGATCGATACCAATTACACAGTGAAGCCTTTTGTGGCGGAGATGATGAACGCAACTTCGATCGCGTTCGACCGCGAAGGACGGATGTATGTGTCTTCGCGAAACGATGGCGCAGTTTACCGCGTAGCACCGAACGGGGCCATGACCACGTACGCGGAAGGCATGGGAATCGCCACAGGGATTGCTTTTGACCGAAATCAGAATCTGTATGTGGGCGACCGCAGTGGAACGGTCTTCAAGATTGGCCGCGACCAGCAGGTATTTGTTTTCGCGACATTAGAGCCGAGCGTATCCGCGTATCACCTCGCTTTTGGTCCGCAGGGCGATTTATTTGTTACGGGGCCAACCACTTCGAGCTTTGACGTGGTGCACCGAATCGATCCTCAAGGAACGGTGCACAAATTCTTCCGCGGCCTGGGGCGGCCGCAGGGCCTGGCTTTTGACGCTCTAGGCAATCTTTATGTCGCGGCATCTTTGGCGGGCAAACGCGGCATTGTGAAGATTACGCCTGAGGGCAATGCGAGCCTTGAAGTCGCAGGCCATGGCCTCGTAGGATTGGCTTTTGCGCCGGCACGAAGCGTGGTGCTGGCCACCACCGATGCGGTGCACCATCTTGCCTGGAATATTCCTGGACTCCCGCTGTTGCCGGAATAACTGTCCCAACTGCGTGTCGGCGCTCGTGCAATCTGCAGACTGCATTCGGCATTCAGCCATCAGCGTTGCCCGCCGGCTGAATACTGAATGCTGAGTGATGAATGCTGTTTTTCATTTACACTTCTAGCCGATGGACGCTGAGATCATTGCGGTTGGCTCTGAGTTGCTAACTCCCTTCCGCATGGACACAAACTCTCTTTTCCTCACCGAGCAGATGAATCAATTGGGTGTGGAAGTAATTTTCAAGAGCGTGGTGGGGGATGATTGCAGGCGTCTGGTGGCGGCCGCGCAGCACGCCTTGTTTCGATCAGACATTGTGATTTTCAGCGGCGGCCTCGGACCTACTGAGGACGACCTTACGCGCGAGGCCGTAGCCGAGGCGCTGGGAGTTGCATCGCACCGCGATGAAGCGGTTCTTGCCGGCATAGAACAACGTTTCGCGACCCGTGGCTGGAAGATGTCGCCCAATAACGCCAAACAGGCGGATGTGCTCGAGGGCGCGGTCGTGCTGCCCAATCCAAATGGAACCGCGCCGGGTCAGTGGTTGAGTGGCAAGTTCGACGGGCGCGAGCGCATTGTCATATTGTTGCCCGGGCCTCCCCATGAACTGAAAGCCTTGTTTGAGGCGGAGTGTCGCGATCGGCTGCGGACAAAATTGCCTCCAGCGTTTCTGGCGACCCGGGTGCTGAAAGTAGCAATGCTGGGTGAATCGGCCGTCGACGCGCGCGTGGCGCCCATCTACAAGCGCTTCAGTGAAGTGCAAACCACAATTCTGGCGGGAGCGGGGGAAATCCAGCTGCATTTCAAATCGCGCGCTGCAACCATGGAAGCAGCCCAAGCGCGCGTCGACGAAGCAGCCGACGCGGTCGAGGAAGAACTGGACGACGCGGTGTACTCGCGAAATGGCGAATCTCTCGAACAGATTCTTGGCTACTGGTTGCAGATGCGCAATGCCACCCTCGCCGTGGCGGAATCCTGCACCGGGGGTTTACTCGGCGAAAGAATTACATCCGTAGGCGGCAGCTCGCGCTACTTTGCCGGCGGCGCGATTGTCTACTCCAATGCCGTAAAGGCCGACCTCGCCGGAGTCCCCGCCGATATGATCGAACGCCACGGCGCAGTGAGCCGCGAGGTTGCGGCTGCTTTGGGAGAGGGTATTCGCTATCGCTGCGAGGCAACTTTTGGTATTGGCATCACTGGCGTTGCCGGGCCATCAGGAGGAACGCCGGAGAAACCGGTCGGATTGGTTTACCACGCACTGGCTAGCGACAGCGGCACGGAAGTGATCGAGCGGAATTTTCCCGGCGACCGGAAGCGCATCCGCTGGTTCGCAACCACGCTGGCGCTGGATATGCTGCGTAGGAAGTTGATGTGAGGAACAGCTCTTAGCTGTTAGCTCTTAGCTGAAAACGATCTTTCGCCCTTTTTAAGCTAAAGGCTGAGAGCTAACAGCCAAGAGCTTACTTATGCGACTTTTCGTTGCTCTCGATGTCGACGATGCCATTCGCAGTCGCATCGCGGGCTTCATGGACGGTGTGCGCGGCTTTGCACCCGATGCGCGGTGGGTGCGAGCCGAATCGCTGCATCTCACGCTGAAGTTCATCGGAGAAAAATCAGAAGACGAAATGGAAAGCATCAAGAGAGCGCTGCAAAGTATTTCGGCGGAAGAGATCGACGTGAAGATTCGCGGCTACGGGTTTTTCCCGGGACCTCGTATGCCGCGGGTTTTCTGGATAGGAATTGAAGCGGGCCCTGCGCTTACGTCTCTGGCGGTGATTGTGGATGAGAAGTTGGCGGCGCTCGGCGTGCCGAAAGAAGAGCATGCTTTCTGTCCACATCTCACTCTCGCCCGCGGTGGCGGAGGGTCAGGTTCGCCGCGCAAACAGAAAGGTGAGAGACCGAATTGTGGTTTTCAAAAACTGCAGGAAAAACTAACGGCATTGCCCGCCCCAGAGTTTGGTGCGATGACCGCGCGCGAATTTTTTCTTTACCAGAGCCAGCCTTCGCCCGGCGGATCGAAGTACACGAAATTGGCGGGATTTCGCTTGCACTAGCGTCCATCTATGCGCATGTTATCGCTAATCGCCGCTGTGAGTTATCTGCTGGGCTCAATTCCATTTGGATATCTGATAGTGCGTGTTTTCCGTGGCGAGGACGTGCGCCAAAGCGGCAGCGGAAACATTGGGGCAACTAATGTCTCGCGCAAATCGCCGCCATTGGGAGTGTTAACGCTGATACTGGACGCGATGAAAGGAACGGCGGCGGTAGTGCTAGCGTATTACCTCACAAGGGGAATGTGGGGCGCTCCTAAACCTTATCAAGCGATGGCCATGGCGGCATTATTTGCCGTTGTCGGTCACGCGTTTCCAGTATGGTTGAGATTTCGTGGCGGGAAGGGAGTCGCAACGGGGTTGGGAGCATTTATTGTGATCGCTCCGAGGGCCGTGTTGCTCGCGGTGGGTATCTTTATCGTGATAGTTGTTATCTTCCGTTACGTATCTCTGGGGTCGATTCTTGCGGTTGCATCGTTCCCGCTTTTTCTTATTCCTGAGGTTCCTACATCTGGGGGTGCTCGCACGGCTCTAGTTTTCATTGCGCTCACTTCCCTGCTGATCATCGTCCGGCATCACGAAAACATCCGCCGCCTGCTCGCGGGCACAGAAAACCGCATTGGAGGCAAGCGCGCATGAGCCAGATCGCAATTATCGGCGCGGGGGCTTGGGGCACGGCGCTCTCGATTGTTTTGGGACGCGACGATGCCCATCACATTCGACTCTGGGCGCACGAAAAAGAAGTTTGCGAAACCATTTCGCAGCGTCGGATCAACGAAAAGTTCCTTCCCGGTCAAATTATCCCGGCATCCGTTACTCCGTGCAGCGACCTCGCAAAGGCGCTTCAGGATGCGAGCATCGTGGTGAGCGTAATGCCCTCGCAACATTGCCGCCACCTGTTTGAGGAAATCAGCCCGCACTTACGCTCCGAAACCATAATCGTCAGCGCGACCAAAGGATTGGAAGAGCACTCGCTACTGCGCATGACCGAGGTGATTGCGCAAGTAGTAAAGGATTCCGCGGGCGGAACACCTAGAATCGGCGCGCTTAGCGGCCCATCCTTCGCGCTGGAAGCGGCACAAGGAGATCCAACGGCGGTCAGCTTCGCATCGCAGGACGTCGAAGTGGCTCGCGCGATCCAGCGACAATTCAGTAATGCGAATTTTCGTGTCTACACCAACGACGACCCTATCGGCGTCGAACTTGGCGGGGCGCTGAAAAATACAATCGCGATTGCGGCCGGTGTGGCGGCGGGCCTTGGCCTCGGTCACAATTCCGTTGCGGCTCTCATCACTCGAGGCCTTGCGGAGATGACGCGCCTGGTCGTCGCCTGCGGAGGCAAAGCAGAGACGATGTCTGGCCTGGCCGGGCTCGGGGATCTGGTTCTGACGTGCACGGGCGGTCTCTCGCGCAATCGCAGCGTGGGCGTGGAACTTGGTCGTGGGCGAAAGTTGCCGGAGATTCTCGGTGGAATGCATGGCATGGTTGCTGAAGGGGTCTTCACCACCACCGCTGCGGTAGAACTGGCCCGTGCTCAGCGCATCGAGATGCCGATTACGCAGCAAATGCACGCCATCTTGCACGAAGGCAAAGCTCCGCGCGAAGCGATTTATGAGCTGATGACGCGCAGCGGTAAGAGCGAAACGTTGAGAAAGTAAGGCAGCGGTCGGATTCCCGCTCCAGCCAACGCGTTTTAGGTGCCAAATCCGCACCAGGCGTGCAGTCCGGCTGGTACTTTAGTAACGGTGAATCCTGCGGTTTTTATCCCAAGGCACATCTTCCACATTAAAATTCTATAGATACCTGTGAAAGCCGCCGCCACTTCGATCGACGGCGTTTCCCAAGCAAGCCCGGGGAGCGACTCGCCTGCCGGCGCGCCGAGTCTGGCGCGCATTCCGATTTTGTATGTAATCCTCGGCGTGCTCCTGGTCATCAGCATCGTCCCCATGTACTTCTACTCTGCCGAGGTGGAGAAGAATAACCGGGAGCGGTTGAAGACCGACGAGCAACTGCTGCAGAACACAGTGACGCGCTCTCTAGCCGATGACTTGTCGCAGCATCGACGTTCTTTGCGAATCATGTTGTCAGACCTTTCCTTCGCGATTCAGGTCGCCAGTGGGGGCGACATAGGAGGCAAGAATATCGAAGCGCCGGAGTTGCGAGCCTTGCTGGAAAATTTTGTGTCGTCCTCGGACGAAATCGCGTACGCGACCCTGCTTAACTCCGAGGGCAAGGGAAAAACCGCCGGCCGCATCGCTCCAGATGCTTTCCTGCAGCGCGAGTTGCAACATGCCTTCGATGCCGCCCGCGACGGTCGTGCCTACAATGGCCAGGCGCTTCAAGTTGAAGACGGAAGATCGACGCGAACCGTTGTCCTAGTCAGCAGTCCGGTCAGCTATGACGGTCGATTTTTGGGGGTCGTGGGAGCAGTCGTGGATCTGCAGTTTTTGATTCGTCGCCTCCGAGAAGCCAGCGGCGGCGGACTGATCCCATACGTGGTGGACGCACAGGGCCGTTTGGTAGCCGCAGCCACCCCTCAATACGTGACCGGCCAGGACATGAAAAGCCTCGAGATCGTACGCAATTTCGTAGACGAGGGAAACAAAGCGCAGCTAGCTGCCACCAAGGAATTCGAAGTTGTTGATGGCAAGAGGCATGTGGAGATGCTGGGCACCTACAGCCCGGTTACTACCCTGGATTGGGCCGTAGTCGTGCAGAAGCCACAGTTCGAGGCTTATCGCGAGGTCTACGAAATGCAGCGCACGGCACGCCTACTAGCTTTGCTGGCCGTGCTGTTGAGTATTGGCGTGAGTATTTTTGCCGCGCGCAGAATTACCAATCCTTTGCAGATCCTTGCTGAGTCTGGCCGTGCACTCGCCCGTGGCGACTTTTCCCAGAGAGTCCACCTGCGCAGCCGCACTGAAATCGGCGAATTGGCCGAGACATTTAATACCATGTCAGAAGAACTCGAGCAGTTCGTCAAAGACTTGAAACAGGCAGCGGAAGAGAATCGAGCATTGTTTCTGGGCTCAATTCAGATGCTGGCGGGCGCGGTCGACGAAAAGGATCCCTATACTCGCGGCCATTCCGACCGCGTCACGCGTTACTCGCTGATGATCGGCAAAGAGCTGAATCTCGACGAGACTTTTATGGAAACGCTGCAGATTTCCGCACAGCTTCATGACGTGGGAAAAATCGGAATTGAGGACCGCATCCTTAAGAAACCGGGCGCACTGACCGCGGAAGAATTCGAAGTGATGAAGACTCATACTACCAAGGGCGCTAACATTCTCCGCCCTGTGACGCAACTTGCGGAAATGCTCCCAGGCATCGAACTGCACCACGAAGCACTTGACGGCCGCGGATATCCTTATGGCCTTGAGGGAGATCAGATTCCGCTGCTGGCCCGAGTCATCGCGGTGGCCGACACCTTTGATGCGTTGACCACGAATCGACCGTACCAGCACGCGCACAGCCCGGAAGAAGCATTGAAGATTATTCAGAATTTGGTTGGAAAGCGGCTGGATCCAGTGCCGGTGGCTGCGCTCATGGCAGTCTACGGGCGCGGTGAGATACGCATCCAGCGTCTCTCGATAAAGAGACCGGCGACACCCGAGACCGCGAACTCCTCGCCAGAGCCCCCTACTGCTGTGCCACCCGCCGAGGTGATTGCCAACCTCGAAAGAACTCGCGCCTAGCGAAACGTCCTCTTCAATCGCTGCGGCGATTCCCATCGCATCGGCCCGCTATAATCAAGGTTAGGAATTTTCATGATCCAAACCTTGTTCGGCAGCACCGAAGAAAACAAGACCGGCCTGTTTGAGCGGATGAAGCAGGCGGTCACGCGCACGCGTGAAAATCTTGCCGAGCGCATTGAGGAAGTAGTTGCGTTCGGTAAGGAGATTGACCGCAATACTCTGGATGATCTTGAAGCCACACTGATCGGTGCGGACCTCGGCTCCGCCACCACCCAAGAAGTTTTAGGCAAACTCCGCGACAAAGCCGATCGAAAACAAATTAAGGATGTTCAGGAGTTAAAGCGGTTGTTGAAGGAGGAACTGCTGGCCATTCTGAATGCCGCGAATACGCCTGCAGTTCAAAGAGTCGATGGAACTCCGGAAGTGATCCTAGTGGTCGGCGTGAACGGCACCGGCAAGACCACGACGATCGGCAAGTTGAGCCAGGTATTTCGCTCGCAAGGCAAGAATGTTCTCCTGTGCGCAGCAGACACTTTTCGTGCCGCGGCGATCGATCAACTTGAAATTTGGGGGCAGCGCACAGGAACGGAAGTGATCAAGACCAAGCCAGGCGGCGATCCGTCAGCCGTGCTCTTCGACGCTTTGCAGGCGGCGACGGCGCGAAAAACCGATTACGTAATTGTTGACACCGCCGGACGGCTGCACACGAAGGCGAGCCTGATGTCAGAGTTGGAAAAAATGCGGCGCACCGCTCAACGCATAATTCCTGGAGCCCCGCATGAGACTCTACTGGTAATGGACGCCACGACGGGCCAAAATGGTTTGCAGCAGGCACGGCTGTTCACTGAGTCGGCCGGCGTCACCGGCATAGTTCTAACCAAGCTCGATGGAACAGCAAAGGGCGGCGTGGTGGTTGCCATCTCTCGTGAATTGGGCTTGCCGGTGCGATTTGTTGGCGTGGGAGAGAAGGTGGGGGATTTGCTGCCCTTCGATCCCAAGGAGTTTGTAGATTCCTTGTTCGAGTAGGAGTGCACGTGCCAGACGCAAAAGATTCTGGTGTAAGACTTCTTCTTCGGTGCTCGCGACTGTTGCATGCATCTTGATCTTCATGGCCGACCACGTCAATGATGAGCAGTTCCTGCATCGCGCGCTCGACTTGGCTCGTCAGGGCATCGGACTGGCCTCGCCGAATCCTTACGTCGGCGCGGTGATCGCCGATGGGAACGGCAACATCGTCGGTACCGGAGCTTATACCTACGACGGCGTGAAGCACGCTGAAGCGCGCTCCCTTGAACATGCCGGCGACAAGGCTCGCGGCGGAACGCTCTACATCAACCTTGAACCGCACTCGCATCAGGGCCGCACGCCTGCGTGCACTGACGCGTTGATCGCCGCGGGCATCCGTCGGGTTGTTGCTTCGATGCCCGACCCCAATCCCAAAGTGAGTGGACGAGGCTTTGAAAAGCTACGCGGTGCGGGCGTGGAAGTCGAAGTCGGAGGCTTGGAGGCTGAGGCCCGCAACCTGAACGAGAACTTTGCACGATACATTCGCCATGGGGTTCCCCTAGTTACGCTGAAGGCCGCGATGACGCTCGATGGAAAGATCGCTCCGTCGCGGGGAGCTGTCTCAAGTCGCACCGCAGGGGAGCCCGCAGGCGGTTGGATCACAGGCGAAACTGCGCGTTCCCACGTGCAACAACAGCGTCACCAGAGCGATGCCCTCATAGTGGGAGTGGGCACCGTCATTGCCGACGATCCGCTGCTCACCGATCGCAGCGGTGGTTCGCGACGGCGGCCTCTCTTGCGCGTAATTTTAGATACGCATTTGCGCTTGCCATTAGAATCCCGCCCGGTACAGAGCGTGACTAAGAGCGTAACTAGGGGAGCTTCTTTTGGGAGCGATGTCCTGGTATTTTGTTCCTCTCCCGATGAACGCCGGAAACGCGAACTGGAGGCGCGTGGCATCCGCGTCGAAAGCGTTCCGACTACCGGAGAGGGACGTCCGGACCTGGCTGCAATTCTGCGCCGGCTCGGTCAGCTCGAAATCACGAGTGTGATGATTGAAGGCGGCTCGGAAGTGAACGCCACCGCGCTCGCCTTGGACCTGGTGGATAAAGTGTTTTTCTATTACGCACCTAAGATAATGGCGTCCAGGGAATCAATTCCGCTCGCGTCCGACTTTGGATTAGGTTTGAGTGAAGGCCTGCAGGTAAAGCACATCCAACTGCATCATTTCGGTGAAGACTTTGCGGTGGAAGGATACCTGCGTGATCCGTACGAAGAATGAGCTTCATTGCGCGAGACTGATTTAGAAGCCTGCGCAGACCCAATTGTCCTAAGTTTCTCCATGTGCATTCGTTTATGATGTTTCGTTATTCGTCATTCATCGAGGCCCTCATATGTTTACCGGCATTGTTGAAGAAGTTGGTCGTGTTACACACATCGAGCAGCACGGCGAGAATCGCCGGATAACCGTTTCGGCATTGGAGGTGCCGAAAGAACTGAAACCCGGCCACAGCGTTGCTGTGAGCGGCGTCTGTCTCACTGCGCTCGATATCAAGCCAGAATCCTTTTGCGCAGATCTTGCCCCGGAAACCTGGGCGCGAACATCTTTTTCGCGCATAAATGATGGCGCTCTAGTGAATCTCGAATTGCCGATGAAAGCTAACGGGCGCTTCGGAGGCCACATCGTACAGGGTCACGTGGATGGCGTCGGTAAACTCATCGCCCTCGATCGCATCGCTGCATCAGAAAATTGGTGGTTGCGGATTGAGTTGCCGCGCGATGTGGAGAAATACACTGTCTACAAAGGCTCTATTTCGATCGAAGGTATAAGTCTCACGGTGGCGCAACTCGAAGGTAGAATCTGCACTGTGGCCATCATCCCTCACACGGTGGAGATGACGAACCTCAACTCGCTCAAGCCCGGCGATCCGGTCAATCTGGAAGCCGATCTGATTGCGAAGTATGTCGAGAAGATGATGGGCAAACAAGCGGGAGAATCTTCGCTCACGGTCGAAGAGTTAGTGCGGCAAGGATTCTAGGGCGGTGGGCAGTGATTACTGCCTAGTGATCAGTTGAATCGTAACGATGCCAGCTTCGGAATCAAGCATAGATGAAAATCCCGGACTCTGCGGTGAATGCATCCACGGCCGCCGCATTGAGTCGGACCGCGGCTCTGTCTTCTACCAGTGTCAGCTATCATTCACCAATTCGTGGTTTGCGAAATATCCCCGGCTGCCGGTTGTGAACTGCATCGGCTACGAGAAGAAGCGGATCAAAGGTCGTTAGTCACGGGCCGCACGCTTCCAACTTCAATTCGTCGAGCTCCAGGAATTCCCGCACAATCGGCTCGGTAGATTTTTCCATCTCTGCCGACGTGCCGAAAAAAATCGCTTTGCCTTCGTAAAGGAATACGAGACGATCGGCAAGTTTCTTAGCCAGGCGCATGTCGTGGGTTACGACAATACTGGTGAGGTTGAGCTGAATCTTGAGTCGCTTGATAAGGTCGCCGAGCAGTTGCGCCATGAGGGGGTCGACCATGGTTGTCGGTTCATCGTAGAGAATGCACTCCGGACGGGCTGCCAGCGCGCGCGCAATGGCGACCGAGCGCTTCATCCCGGTCGATAGATCCGAAGGCAGTAAGTCCCGCATTTCCTGCACGCCCACCATCTTCAGCAAACCATCGACAATCTCATAAATCTGCTCTTCATTCAGCTCCCGGGTTTCTCGCAGAGGAAAGGCAACATTCTCTCCGACGGTAAGCGAATCAAATAAAGCTCCGTTCTGAAAAACCATGGTGACCTTCTTGCGAACGGCCTCCATTTGAGATTCGGAAAAGTCGATGATGTCTTGGCCCGCGACAATCACGTGTCCAGAGTCCGCTTTCAGAAAACCCATTATCAACTGCAGCGAAACCGATTTACCGACGCCACTGCGCCCCAAGATGCATACGGTTTCCCCGGGCATGACGTTGAAGCTCACGCGGTCGAGCACAACGTTGTCGCCGAAGGCTTTGGAAATTTCGCGGAACTCTATGTAGGGCCGGGTGCTGGTCTCGGGCATGGTTCAACCTGACGACTTGAAGACTACATTCTAAACAGTGTCAGTGGATTCCCTGGTGCGATTTCAATTCTTCGGGCGTATTTAAATTTTGGAACATCCGGAATCCGAAACCCGCGTTTTTCAGTTCTTCCTGCTGAATCGTCCGTGTAGGAACCACCCCGAACAGCGGGTCGATTTTATTTCGCCCGGCGCGCAACGCGTTCTCGGCAGCGACCGCAAATTCTCTTCGATAAACGGCACACAAAGGCTGCCAATGACCGTCGCAATGCGGGACGACCGCCAACTCAGAGGTTTGCTTCGACTGCTCAATCAAATATTCCAGAAACGCACGCGAAATCGATGGGGTGTCGACAGCCAGGATAAGGTTAAGGTCGGTAGGCGAAGCCAGCAAAGCAGCGTGAATGCCAGCCAGCGGTCCGCAGCCACGAAATACATCCTCGACGACCGAGGCAAAAGAGGCAAACTTCTCCTTGCTTCCGATAATGCGAACGTCGGCGCTGACGGACCGGCCTAAATCGAGCGCCCGAGCCAGCAGGGTGCGGCCTTCGAACTCTACGAATGCCTTGTCCGTGCCCATCCGGGTACTCTTGCCCCCCGCCAGAATCGAGGCGGTAACGTCGGAAGCGGGCAAGTTTCCCATGGGTAGATCATACACTGAGAGCTGCTCGGAATTATTTTCAGAACTGCTATCTTCTTCTCCGGCAATAGTTTGCGCGCATGTCACCCATCACAAGCGCACTTTACTCTCCGTATTCCTCGACCATCCGACACGAAAGTAACCTTCCCAGGAACCGGCTTTCGGGAGATGATGATGTTCCGGCGCTCCCAAGGTCCGGAAGTAACTATCATGCCGCAGAAAATCATGGATGTTCTTATGCTTGGGCGTTGCTCCCACGAATTCTCATGGCCCCGGCGCGCCGCTGACGGAGACTATTACCAGGTTTGCCTGCTATGCGCAGCCGAATACAAGTATGACTGGACCACCATGCGCCGGACCCAGCGCGTGGAGCATGGCAAGGTTGAGCCGGTCGTCCGGCGCAACCATACGCGGGAGAAGCGGCCTTCATGGACTCCGCGCGCCCGTCGGCTGAAGCTGGACGTCACTCTACGCTACCGCGTCAATAACACCAGCGCTTGGTTTGAAGGCACCATCGATAATCTTAGCCAGACTGGGTTGCTGTTCCACGGGCCGCAGCAATTGCCCGTGAATGCCCTAATCGAGATGGTGTTCGAGATGCCGGAAGAAATCTCCGGACAGAAGAATCGCAACGTTCTCTGCCAAGGTCGCGTCATTCGCACGAAGGACGTGCAAGAGAAGGAAGAGCAAAACAAAGATGCTGACTCTGGCACTGGTTTGCTGGCCGCTTCCATCGTTGATTACAAGTTCATCCACTAAGCAAAGCGCACTAGGGATCGGTGAGCGATAGGCCAATTCCCCTCCCGTTCATTGGGCTGTTTCCAGAAACTGGTTGTCACTCCAGGAATTTGTGTGCGAATTCACGTTTGCGATTAAACTGTAACGGGCATTGCTCCTATCCCAGATGAGTCCCAGGAGACCCGTTCATGAATAAAGTGTCCCCGATTTTTACCTTTCTTTTACTGGCGATTCTCGCCTTGAGTTCCGGTTGCGCCCGCAAGCCTGATGACGCCAAGATTTCCGGCGACATACAAAGCAGATTCAGTCAGGACTCGGGATTATCAACCAAACAACTCACGGTGCAGGCGAGCAATGGAGTGGTCACCCTTGCCGGCTTCGTGGACGACGATGCACAGCGCCAAGCCGCAGCCCGGCAGGCTGCTGCGGTTAATGGCGTGAAGGAAGTCATTAACAATCTGCAGGTGGGAAGCGCCTCGAATGCTGCAGCCGCTCCGGTCAAGTCTGCGATGCAGGAGGCCCAACCCTCGCCTAGCCCGGAACCGGCTAAGAAAACCCGCCGCTCGCGTTCCCCTCAAAATGTTGCCCTGAACGATGGCGGTCCTGCCTCGTCTGATGCACCGGTAAACCCGAATCCACCGGCTCCCGAGCCTAACCCTCCGGCTGCAGTGGCAGCAGACACGCCACCACCGGCTCCTGTTCCGCGACCGCCTCAGAAAGTAACGATTGAACAGGGAGCTCAGGTTTCGATCCGGCTGATCGATAGCATTGATAGCGAAAAAAACCAAGTGGGAGACACTTTTCATGCGTCGCTGAACGCGCCGCTTTGGGCCGAGGGCGCAGTAGCGATCCCAGCCGGCACAGATGTTACCGGTCACATTGTCGATCTTAAAAGCGCCGGAAAGTTTAAGGGCCAGTCTCTGGTGGTGTTGCAACTCGACAAAGTCAAAGTGAACGGCATGGCTTACGACCTTCCAACTGACCAATACAGAAAAGAAGGCGCCTCGCGCGGAAAGAATACCGCCGAGAAAGTCGGCGGAGGTGCGGTTTTGGGCGGCATCATCGGCGCAATCGCAGGTGGTGGCAAAGGCGCAGCCATCGGCTCTGCCGCAGGGGCTGGGGTCGGCGGTGGGGTTCAGGCAGCGAGCAAGAGCCAGCAGATTAAATTGCCTTCGGAGACAGTTCTGAACTTTACGCTGCAAGCTCCCGTGACCGTAACCAGATCGCAGGATCCCGATGCAGAACGCCAGAAGCTGGGCGATTCACATTAGAACCAATTTCGTCTCAGCGTGTTTTGCAACGGCCCGGTCTAGGTCGCTTTTATTCGGAAATAAACTCGACTTCAACCGGCGATGTTTCTTTCAAGCGGCAAGGCAGTGCGCGTTCTGGACTTGGCGTTCGTTATAACTTTGGTCCTCTCGCCGCGTTGCCCGATCCGCGATCCTACCTGTGTCGACAGATCCCGTAAGTCATCCTGGAACATCAGGTTGGCGATTTCAGGTTCAAGAATTTTCCAGGCCAGAGCGATAGTTATTAACACCACGCAGATGCGGAGAACATACTTCATGGAAGCCCAAACCTGTGGGCGCTTCCGAGAATAATGCGAAGAGTCTTCACTCTATCAAGATGCTTACCGTGGTGCGGGATGCAATGCACTTATTGAAAGTGAGCAATTGTGATCAACACGGAAACGCGGCGAGGCGCATCTTTGATTCAGGCTGTGTATTCAGAAAAGCGGACCAGCCTGATTCGACAGAGGCAACTCGGATGAACGCAATTGGTATTTTCGGCGGTCTGCTAGCAGTAATTCTCGCGATCGCCTTGGTCATGTTCCTCAGGATGCGGCGCCTCACGCCGCAAATGGCAGGATACGGGGCGCAAAGAATGTGTCCGGCCTGCGGGTTGATTACGCCACGGTCAAAAACTGGGTGCGTGGAGTGTGGAAAAGCTTTCCTGAGCGATCCGCCGGTGCGACAGATTCGGAAGTGACGTCGGCAGCAGACGCTTTTATTCCCACTCGATTGTACCCGGCGGTTTCGACGTGACGTCATAAACCACACGGTTCACACCTTTCACTTCATTCACGATGCGAGTGGAGATAGTTTTCAAAACTTCGTGAGGCAAAGCCACCCAGTCAGCTGTCATGCCGTCCTCGGAACTAACTGCCCGGATGGCGCAGGTGTAAGCATACGTGCGCATGTCGCCCATTACGCCGACGGACATCACCGGAAGCAGCACAGCGAAGGATTGCCAGACTTTCGTGTAGAGACCCGCGTTCTTAATTTCGGTGACGACAATGTCATCGCATTCCCGTAGCATCGCCAGACGTTCAGGCGTTACTTCCCCAAGCACGCGCACTGCGAGGCCCGGACCAGGGAAGGGCTGACGCTGTAGAATTTCTTCAGGCATGCCGAGATCGCGTCCGATCTTGCGAACCTCGTCCTTGAACAAATCTTTCAGAGGCTCGATCAGCTTGAGTTTCATCTTTTCCGGCAGGCCGCCAACGTTGTGATGCGACTTGATCACCTGGGAAGGACCGCGAACCGAGCGTGATTCGATGACGTCAGGATAAAGCGTTCCCTGCACCAGCCACTTCACTTTGCCTTCGTCTTTCTCGATGCGGCGCGCTTCCCTTTCGAAGACTTTAATGAATTCGTTGCCGATAATTTTGCGTTTCTTCTCGGGATCGCTCACACCTTTCAGCTTGCCGAGAAAACGATCGGTCGCATCGACGGCATCAAGATGCAGACCGAGTTTGTCGCGGAGGGTCTTTTGAACTTTTTCAAATTCGTTTTTTCGCAGGACGCCGTTATTCACGAATACGCAGGTAAGGCGCGACTTGCCCTTCTTATCGCGAAGCGCGCGATCGACCAGAACGGCCGCCACAGAGGAATCCACGCCGCCCGAAAGAGCGCAAATGGCGCGGCCGGTGCCGACTTGCTGCCTGACTTGGATGACGGTGGAATCAATAAAGTGCTGCGGCGTCCATGAAGGTTTCGCGCCGCATATCTGGAAAATGAAGTTGCGCAGAATCTCCGTGCCGCTGCGCGTGTGGTGAACTTCGGGATGAAATTGCACGGCATACCAGTTTTTCGCGACATTCTGGATAGCGGCAACGGCATGCGAGGTTTTGGCCGTCAACTCAAACCCCGGCGGCAGTTCCAGGGCTTCGTCGCCGTGCGACATCCACACAGGCTGACGCTTCGCGAGGCCGCGAAAAAGTTTGCACTCCGCGACGATGTCGATTTCCGCGTGGCCATACTCGCGCTTCTCCGCGGGCCGAACTTTGCCGCCAAGGGTATGCACCATGAATTGCAAGCCGTAGCAAATGCCGAGGACGGGCAGCCCAAGCTCGAAGATACGAGGATCGGCGGGCGGAGCATCTTTGTCGTAAACCGACCACGGGGCTCCCGAAAGAATAATGCCGACGGGCGCGAAGCTTTTGACCTCGGCGAGAGAAACCGTGCACGGCAGTACGACGGAGAAAACATTTTGCTCGCGAATGCGGCGCGCGATGAGCTGCGTATACTGCGCACCGAAGTCGAGGATAACGATGGATTGGTTAAGCAACGGAGAAGTAAGTCTGGATGGCGATTCCACGGATGAGTTTCTCAAATCGGATGACTAGTGTAAAGGGACAGTGGTTGACCGCCAAAGGGCCGAAGCTGGAGTCGCTGGACGCAAGACCAGCCAGCTAGGTATTCGGGATCAGGTTTGGAGGTCGCTAAGGATTGGCTCGTCGCGATCGATTGCACCTTGTGCTGAGGCGTCCTGGCTCGTCAGAGGAGAAGCGAACGCCAGCGGGGTAAGCACCGGCGCATCCGGCATTTCGGCGATGCAGACGTACCCAGCGAGGCGGGCGATATAGAGCCAATCCACCACGGCAAAATAGGCGAGGGTCAAAAGGAGAATCGCGCCAATGATGAGCCGCGCCGGAAGAAACTGCAAGAAGGCCAGAAGCATTGAGGCCACGGTAGTGGCGACACTGAAGGCCACCAGATGGGCGAGCCCCGTCCAGATTGTTACCGCGAAGACGGAACCCAGGCGTTCCCTGAAAAACGTGATGGCACGGGAAATGGCGGCCAATGCGTCATCCGCGTCGCGAATTACAAACACAGATGCCAGAGACAGTAGCCAGTTCAGCGCGGGCCATACCATACAAATCGCAGCAGCGAGGGGCAAGAAAAGAACCAATGCCAAGCCAGACCGAGGGTTTGCGTCAGGCGAGGCGAAGCTGGCTACAATTGCCGCGCCTGCAAAGGCCAGGATTGCGGCCAGTGCGACAACAAGGCGCAAGAAATTCAGGGCCAGTAATGAGCGTAACCGAGAGGATCGGTTCTCTGGCTCGGTAGAATCGTCGGTCGCGACGTCTCCACGAAAGTGGTCCAGGAGCGCACCGACGATTGCTACGCGGCCAATGGCTGCAGCGACCATCCACAGGAGAATGAGCGACAGCCCAGCGAACAGCGTCGCAAACACGGCTCGGTCCAGGCTGCCGCGCAGGATGTGGGAGATTGCTTTGCCGACGAGGAATGGTTGTCGAGTACCGAGAAGAGTTACATCGGCCCGGCTCACGGGAACGGTATCGAGATATTCGACGAATGAAAAAACAAATAAAGTCCACCCAACGGCGCCGACTGTCCAGCGCCATGTAATCTCGGCGAACGTTAGCGATAGCAGCCGAAACGCTGCACGGAATCCCTCGCGGGTGGGCGACTTCAAAGTCATAAAGTCATTCGCGTGGCCATCACTAGGATATCGCACGCGAACAACTACCCGCATTGATGCGGCACGGGAGAAGGCGATTACGATTCAGTAAACAAAACTTTACATATCGTGACACGATCTTTGCGACCAGATAGGCTGCGGAGGCATCTTTCAAAGGAAGGAGAATATTCCATGAAATTCGTACAATACTTCGCTTCATTCGCCATCGTAACCTTGATTCTCTCAGCGGGCGCCTTCGCGAAAGACAATCATTCTGGAGACTTCACATTATCTGAGTCCGTGCGGGTTGGCTCTGCCGACCTTGCCCCTGGCCGCTACAAGGCCGAGTGGACAGGTACAGCCAACGACGTAAAAATTAATATTTTGCGTGATGGAAAAACCGTCGCAACGACAGAGGGATCGATTAAAGAATTACCGCAGCGCTCGCCCTATGATGCGGTGACGACGAAGGTGCGTCAGGACAATACAACAGCACTGGACGAGATTGATTTTAATAATCGTTCAGAGGCCTTGGTTCTGGCAGGCGAGTAACACCATACCAAAATGTGTTGGCGGGCGCATTTGGAATTGTCTCCAGATGCGCCTGTTGTTTTGGCAGCGAATGTTAGCGCACAACGAGATTCAGTAATTTGCCTTGCACGTAGATCTTTTTCGCGATTTGTTTACCGGCAATGGCAGACTTCACTTTCTCGTCGGCGAGCGCTTTTTCAACCACCAATGATTCGGTGGCGTCGGCGGGAACGGTGATTCTGCCGCGTAGTTTGCCGTTCACTTGCACCGGAATTTCGAGCTCTTCTTCTTTGGCCAGCGCGGCGTCATACTTGGGCCAGCGAGCTTTGAGCAAGTTCTCTTTTTCACCGAGCATCTCCCAGAGTTCGTGCGCGAGATAGGGGGCGAACGGGGCTAAAAGAAGAACAATAGTACGCTGCACTTCAGCTAGCAGAGCGGTCGGAATGTCTTCACTACCGAGCATCCTGCGGTTAGCATCGTTAAGCAATTCCATGATGGCTGAGACGCAGGTATTGAAATGCCAGCGCCCCTGGAAGTCGTCGGTTACGCGCTTGATCGTTTGGTGGAGTTTGCGCTGGAGGCGGCGCGACGATCCGCTGATTTGTGCGGGCATGGGAGCACGCCAATCAGCGTCATTCGGCCGGGCATGCTCCCTGAAGAAGCGCCATACGCGACCCAAAAACCTTTGAATACCTTCGATGCCGGAGTCCTGCCAGTCGAGATCGCGGTCGGGCGGTGCGGCGAATAGGCTATAGAGGCGCGCAGCGTCGGCGCCGTAGCGCGCCACCATTTCGTCGGGGCTGACCACATTGCCGAGGCTCTTCGACATTTTTGCTCCGTCTTTAATCACCATGCCCTGCGTGAAGAGGCGCTCGACGGGTTCATCGTTGGTAATGAGGCCAAGGTCGCGCATGAACTTGGTCCAGAAGCGCGAGTAGATCAGGTGCAAGATTGCGTGCTCGACGCCGCCGATGTATTGGTCGATGGGAAACCAGTACTGTGCAATCTTCGAGTCGAAAGGAGCACCGTCGTTGTGCGCGTCGGTGTAGCGGTAGAAATACCAGGAAGAGTCGACAAAAGTATCCATGGTATCGGTTTCGCGGCGCGCGGGACCGCCGCACTTCGGACAGGTCGCGTTGACGAACGAGGGCACGGCGGCAAGTGGAGATCCAGTAACGTTCGCAATGTCGACCGCCTCAGGCAAGATCACGGGCAAATCTTTTTCCGGCACCGGAACGATTCCGTCTTTTTCGCAAAAGAGCATGGGGATGGGCGTGCCCCAGTAACGCTGGCGGGAGATCCCCCAATCTTTCAGACGATAAGTCACTGTGGTCTTGCCGAAGCCGTTCTGCTCGGCGAAGGATGACATCTTCTTAATTGCCTCGGAGCAATCGAGGCCGCTAAACGAGCCGGAATTGATTAGCATCCCTCCGTGCCCCACATATGGAAGCGGGGGCTCGGCCATGGTTTCTTCGGGATCGTCGGCAAGAGGAAGAATCACGAGGCGGATTTCGAGGTTGTATTTTTTGGCGAACTCGAAGTCGCGCTCGTCGTGGGCGGGCACGCTCATGATAGCGCCGGTGCCGTAATCCATCAGGATGTAGTTGGCCACCCAGATGGGAATCTTTTCCTGGTTGAAGGGATTGATGGCATAGCGTCCGGTAAACACGCCGTGCTTTTCGATCTCGCCGATGTCGCCGACCTCTCTGGCTTTGCGTTGCTCCGCGATGAGTTGGTCGACTTTGGTGCGGAGATCGGGGTTGGTAGCGGTGAGATCCGCGATGAGCGGGTGCTGCGGGGCCAGTTGCACCGAGGTCGCGCCATAGATGGTATCGACGCGCGTAGTGAAGACAGTGATCGTGGAACCGGAAGCGCCGGAAGGGCCGTCGAGTTTGAAATCGACGAGCGTGCCTTCGCTGCGGCCGATCCAGTTGCGCTGCATGGTGCGCACTTTTTCCGGCCAGCCCTCGAGCTTGTCGAGGTCGCGAAGCAATTCGTCGGCGTACTTCGTGATGCGAAGGAACCACTGTTCGAGCTCGCGCTGTTCAACCAATGTGTCTTCGTGGCGCCAGCAGCAGCCGTTTGTGAGGACCTGTTCGTTGGCCAGCACCGTCGCGCACTTTGGGCACCAGTTGACCCGGCTCTTTTTGCGATAGGCCAATCCCTTCTCGTAAAACTTCAGGAAGAACCACTGATTCCAGCGATAGTAATCGGGCAGGCAGGTAGTGACTTCGCGCGACCAATCATAGGCGAAGCCGAGCCGCTTCATCTGCGCCTTCATCTTCGCGATGTTACCGAGGGTCCACTGGCGTGGCGGGGTGTTGTTCTGAATGGCAGCATTTTCCGCGGGCAAGCCGAACGAATCCCAGCCCATGGGGTGAAGGACGTTGTAGTCGTTCATCCACATGTAGCGGGCGAGAGCGTCACCGATCGAATAGTTGCGCACATGGCCCATGTGCAGCGCGCCGGAGGGATACGGCAGCATTTCGAGGACGTAGAATTTCTTTTTGGTCGAGTCCCGGTCGGTGGCGTAGAGGTTCGCATCGTTCTGCCAGCGAGTGAACCATTTGCTTTCGACGCGCTGAGCATCGTAACGCTCGTCGTTGGGGCGATCGGTGGTTGGAGATTCTTCCTGCATTTTGTCTTGCCGGGGCATAAGAAAACTCAGAAGCTGCCGCTGAATCTTAGATTTTACAATGAGTCACCCTTGGACGGAGTAGTGGCGCATCTCGACAAGAAAAGGAAAGCTAAATGCCGCATGCAACCCGCACCGCTCCATTGAAATGGAGCCCCGAAGACAAGCTAACTTCGTGACTAGCTGTCGGAATTTGTCCCGGTTCGGGAATGTCCTCTATGAAATATCCATTTGTGCGCTAGCGTACGGTGTACACTGTATAGCGTCTTGGAGTGCCCGGGAGTTAATTTTGAGGTTCCCTTCCTCGTCGCCGTCCGTGACCTGCACGATATGGCCCGGCCAGCAGCTTGCCAAGGAGAAAGCGGGCATGCGTGGCTTATCGCATACTTATAGTCGATGACAACAATCTGATTCGGCGCATGCTTCGGTCTTGGCTGGAGCAACACTCCGAGTGGCAGGTATGTGGCGAGGCAGAGAACGGGCAAGTGGCAATAGAGAGAGTCGAAGAACTGCACCCGGACCTGGTGATCCTGGATTTGCAAATGCCCGTCATGAATGGACTCGAAGCCGCGCGACAGATCAACCAACTAGCTCCGAAAACGTCCGTGGTCATGTTCACCGTGCACAGTTCCCCGCAATTGTTAAAAGAGGCGCGCGCGAACGGCGTGAAAGACGTGGTTTCAAAATGCGACTTGCTGGGAGGGCATCTGTTGACGGCCCTGCGAGACGCATGCAACTGATCCCTGCCGCTGATCCTCAGACTAACTCTGCTGTAGCCCTTACCGCGAGCGGGAAAATAGTAGCGAGGAATGAACTCTCTCGCACCTCGAGCACTGGCATCGGAACGGGAGTGGGCCCGGAGAAACAACGTGACCGCAGGTTGGACATTCGAAGCGGTCGCTCGCCGCATTCATAGGCCGGAATTGCCCGTTGACAATGCAGTACGGACAACGAAATTCCTTCGGTGGTATCTTGATGGTTAGTTGCGCCATTATGCGGCCGGTTTCTCCCTGGCGGTTACTTCTTCGAGAACTCGTAAAGAATGGAGCGCGTCATTCAGCGCTCGATGCTCGTCGCCTGGCGAAGCAGTCACAATTTGCCGTGCCCGATCGAGAATTTCGTGACGGGCATCGAAGATTCGACGCGATAACTTGGCATTATCTAGTTCCAACATAGCCGCCTCGTAGAATTCGTGCCATGTTGCGCGTGGCGCCGCACTACGTGATTCCCTAGTCGAGTCAGCCATAAAATCTGCCTCTCTCTTTGGAGCACTTTATCTACGGACAGCAGAGCTTAGGGAAATTGTCGGTACGGTAGAGCACTTTGTTCGACACCTTACCCTTTCCCGCGCAAATGCGCAACCCTCTAGAATCAGAATCCAAAAGGACAAGAGGGAAACGCAAATAGACAAGCGTTAGGGCGTACCGAGGCTGGTTTCCAGACTCATACTTCGACCGTCAGTTTCATGTATCGAAACGCTATGATAGAGGGTTGGCGGACGAACGGGCCCTTATGACTCTTTGGTTTCGGATAGGCGCTTTTCTTTCTTTCACAGTGTTGTGCGCGGTTAGCCTTGGGCTTGATGCCGCCGCGCCCCAGACCAAGCAGGAGACTCAGCCACCGGCGGTTCGTGAAATCGGCCGCAGATTAAATCAAAAAGGCGTACCGAATTTTGGCGAGGTCACTCCTAGTCTCTATCGAGGAGGCCTGCTTAACGGCGAAGGTATCAAGGCCCTGAAAAAGCTGGGAATCAACTTGATCGTTGACACACACGCCAACGACTCCTCTGAAGAAAGAGATGTTAAAAGTCTCGGCATGCAGTATGTCGCCATTCCTTGGCACTGTCCTTGGCCGCACGATGAAGTGTTTGCCAAGTTTTTAAAGGTTGTTCACGACAACAAGGGCAAGAAGATCTTTGTCCATTGCCGCCTGGGAGACGACCGCACCGGAATGATGGTTGCAGCCTACCGAATTTCCGAGGAGGGTTGGACCGCCGACGAAGCTATGACAGAGATGCGCTCCTTTGGCTTCACGCGTTCGCATCACTTGCTCTGCCCCAGCCTGGCTAGGTACGAGAAAGAATTCCCCGACCGTTTGAAGAACAGTCCGGCCTTCCGGAATGAACGAGCCCGGCACGAACACCACACTGCGAAGCAGTCGGCAAACGAGTGAGGCAAGCCCACGACAGGCGCTTAATTACACTTCTTTACACTCTTCGGGCCCCCCAAAGGCTTTAGCCTCGCGTATGAAAACTCTTTCCCATTGCCGCCATTCATAAGCCGACGTACAATTGCTCCCCGCGCCGGGCGCGGGAAGTCACGGGTTCTGATTCCCCCACTCGGACGCATGCCAATCTATCCGCTCGACCTGAACATTTTTTAGTTTGCCGACGGCGAACGTGTATGAGTTACCCGCCGCGTTATCCCAGGAAAAAGAGATTGTCACAGGGAGACAATATGCCCGCGAGGAAGACGAAAGTTTTTCAAATGCTCGGAATCGCGCTTGTCGCGTTACTAGCCTTGTCCCATTTCGCCAAAGCTCAGCACCTCACACCAATCCCACACCGGGGAGCGGATCGCGGACACGGCAATTACTCCACGAACAAAAACGCGCCTTGGACGCCGCTCACCAATCAACCTACCTTTCTAGATGACATCAACTGCGCCGGCGCTGCCAACCCGCTACTGCTAACCGATGGAACTGTCATGGTGCAAGAGGGCGGCTGCCAACATTGGTGGAAGTTGACTCCCGATGCCCGCGGCAGCTACGTGAACGGCACCTGGTCGCAGCTCGCGACCCTGCCCAAAGACTACAGCCCGCTCTACCACTCCTCCGCCGTATTGCCGGACGGTCGTGTCATCATTGAAGGCGGAGAATATAATTTCTTTACTCCCGATTGGACTGACAAAGGCGCAATCTACGATCCTCTGGCCAATGTGTGGACTTCCATGGCGCCGCCTCGCTTTTTCGGCGACCTTGCCCCACCTCCTCAGCGAACCATTGGCGACGCCCAGAGCGTTGTTCTGGCCAACGGCACATATATGCAGGCCGATTGCTGCACCATGCAAGCCGCGCTACTCGATGCCCAGACTTTGACCTGGACTCCAACAGGAACGGGCAAGGTCGACATCTACGACGAAGAAGGATTTACGCTTCTGCCCAGCGGTAAAGTCCTCACTGTCGATGCCTACGTCCCGATCGGTATTCCGTACGTGCCTACGGGCACGAACTCAGAAATCTACGATCCCAACACCGGCTCATGGTCAAGCGCCGGCAGCACCATCGTGCAGCTCTGGGATTCCGCCGCAGCTTGTGGCGGAGAACAATACGGCACATTCGAGCTAGGGCCCGCTGTGCTGCGTCCCGATGGCACCGTCTTCTATACCGGCGCCGACACTTGCCAGATTTCCGGCGGCACCAATCCCGTCTTCGCCAATGGCCACACCGCCATCTACAACTCCAATACGGGGACATGGACCCCTGGCCCGGATTTCACCGGAGGAAACGACATTGCCGACGGTCCTGCATCGCTCGAAACCAACGGCAAGGTGCTGATGATGGCCAGTCCCGGATTCGGCGATCCGCCTTCGACTTTCTTCGAGTGGGATGGCCAAACACTATACGCAGTTCCCGGCACTCCCAACGCTCCTTATGACGGATCGTACTACGGAAACATGCTGGTGCTTCCGACCGGTCAGATTCTGTTGACGGACTTTTCGGATGACATCGAACTCTACACGCCTCAGGGCGGAGGCCTGCAACCGCAATGGGCACCGGTTGTGACGTCTTATCCATCCTCGGTTCAGCCCGGCGGCTCGTACAAAATCTCTGGCATTCGCTTCAATGGGATGTCTCAGGGCGCTGCGTATGGAGACGACGTGCAGGCTGCCACCAACTATCCCATCGTGCGCATCACCAACATGAGCACCGGCCACGTGTTCTACAGCCGGACTCACGATCACAGCAGCATGGCGGTCGCGTCGAATGACATTGTATCCACTTCCTTCGATGTTCCGGCGAACCAGGAGCCGGGCTTCAGCAAGATCGAAGTGGTAGCGAACGGCATCGCGTCGCAACCGAACTTCCTTTACGTACAGTAGATTGACGCCACGATCACGAGTGCCCCGCCCTTGTTCTGCATTTTGCAGAAACAGGGGCTCCGGAAAAATCAAAGGCACGGCCTGATCAGGGCCGGGCTGTTTTCCTGGAGTCGCTGGCAATACTAGGCAGACGCGGCTCTTTTTGTGCGACCCTCTGTCGTAGTCGGCTGTGCCACTTTGCGCACGAGGAAGGGTTGCGGATTTGGTTCATCACCAGCCCACTCCAAGCTGACAATCGAGTGTCCGGACTGGCACGTAGCAAAGTAGCGCTCTCCGTTAGGGCTGGTTACTTCAAACTTGCCGATCTCGCCCTGCAGAGCCTCGGCAACGTCGTTGGTCGAAATGCCGTCATTCAGTTTCATGGGGACTTCCTCCAGTGCCTTGCCGCTTGTCGATCAGGAGTCCCCTACCCTAGCTAGGGAGGAGCTATAGCTCCCATCATAGGACGCGCCGCGATGACGTCAAGGCCGAGCCGCTAAATTTTTGCTTCGGATTCCCGTTCGGGGAATCCATTGGAGGAACGGAAATCTTGCCTGCCTTTGGGTACCTTGCTTTCGGGTGGCGCTGCTGGTTGCCTTTGGGTGGCGCAGCGCTTCGGCGCTGCGATAACCGCCTAGCCCTGAATCGGGGCTTTAAGCCGCCGAGGTACGTCTTCAGTCAACCTTCGCCGAGCGCCGCCACTTCGCATGCAGCCAGGCAAGCACCCCTAAAATGCAAATTTCCACGGGACCCGGCGGCATAATTTGCATCCGCCACAAGCCGGCGTAGTCCACCGTCGCAACATATGCCGCCCATATGACCCCGGCGGCGGCAATCAGGCTTCCTAAACGTTCTTCGGCCCGAATGCTTAATAGATGGCGTCGCTGATCAGCCTTGTCCGCGGCATTCGTAATGGGAACGTATGCCTTCGGCGACTCAACGTAGGCTTCACGTCCCCGGTCAATGTGATCGCTCTGATAAGGCTTCGCCACTGCTCTAGAGTGCCACAAACATCCCCAGCACGCTCGTTACCTGAGTCGATGTACTCGTGTACTCCCGCGCAACAACAGGAAGCCGCCGCAAGTCGAGTCACCCACGGCGCGAGCCCTTATACTTCGTCGCTCTCCTTCAACTTCGCAATCACTCCGAAATCTTCCAGCGTGGTGGTATCCCCTTTCACGTCACCGCTGCTGGCAAGTTCGCGCAAGAGGCGGCGCATAATTTTCCCGCTGCGAGTCTTGGGTAATGTATCGGTGAAGCGAATGTCGTCGGGTTTAGCGAGCGCTCCGATTTCTTTGGCAACCCACTTTCGTAATTCTTCTTTCAACTCGTTGGTTGGCTTGCGGCCTTGTTCAAGAGTGACGAAGGCGGAAATGGCTTGCCCTTTCAGTTCATCGGGACGGCCGACTACCGCAGCTTCTGCAACCGCCTCATGCGACACCAGTGCTGATTCAACTTCCATGGTGCTCAGGCGGTGTCCGCTGACGTTGAGCACGTCATCGACGCGACCCATGATCCAGAAATAGCCATCCTTGTCACGCCGCGCTCCATCCCCAGTGAAATAAACACCAGGAATCTGCGACCAGTAGTTCTTCACATAGCGATCGGGATCGCCATAAACCGTGCGCAGCATTCCAGGCCACGGGCGCTTGATCACAAGAAACCCACCAGAACCCAAGGGCACGGGCTGTCCATCCATGGTGACGATTTCGGCAACGACTCCTGGAAAGGGCCGGGTCGCAGAACCAGGCTTAGTCGCAACTGCTCCCGGAATTGGCGCGATCATAATGTGGCCCGTTTCCGTTTGCCACCATGTGTCGGTGATGGGACAGCGATTGCCGCCGATGATTTCGCGATACCACATCCAGGCTTCCGGATTGATCGGCTCTCCCACAGTTCCAAGCAGGCGCAGGCTGCTCATGTCGTGCTTCTTCGGCCACTCGTTGCCCCATTTGATGAAGGTGCGAATTGCCGTGGGAGCAGTGTAAAAGATGTTTACCTTGTGGCGCTCGATGATCGACCAGAATCGGTCGGGCTCGGGATGGTTTGGCGCACCTTCGTACATCAGGCTGGTGGCGCCGTTCTGCAAAGGGCCGTAGACGATGTAGCTGTGGCCCGTGACCCATCCAATATCGGCAGTGCACCAATAGGTGTCTTCTTCTTTGAGATCAAATATCCATTTGGTGGTGAGGTAGGTGCCAACGGAATATCCGCCGGTGGTGTGAACGACTCCCTTCGGTTTGCCGGTGGTGCCGGACGTGTAAAGAATGTAGAGCGGATGCTCGGCATCCAGCGGCTCCGCGGGACAAACATCAGAGGCTTTCGCCATCAACTCGTGCCACCAGTGATCGCGGCCAGGCTGCGTGTTGATCTGAGTCCCAGTGCGCTTATAGATGACGACGTTCTTCACGCTGGGGCAGGACTTCAAGGCTTCTTCGACAGCGGGAAAAAGTTTGACTTCGGAGCCGCGGCGATAACTTCCATCCTGCGTGATCACGGCTGTAGCTTGTGAATCGTGGATGCGGTCAATCAGAGCATTCGAGGAAAATCCGCCGAAGATCACCGTGTGCGGCGCACCGATGCGGGCACAGGCAAGCATGGCAACGGGAAGCTCGGGCGTCATGCCCATGTAGATGGCGACGCGGTCGGCTTTCTTGACTCCGAGCGATTTGAGAACGTTGGAAAATTTCTGCACTTCGCGATGCAGTTGCTGATAGGTGAGCGTGCGAACCTCGCCGGGTTCGCTTTCCCAGATGATGGCGGCCTTATTTTTGCGCGCGGTCTGCACGTGGCGGTCAAGGCAGTTGTAAGAGAGATTGATTTGGCCGCCGACAAACCACTTGGCCCACGGACAATTCCATTCGAGAACTTTGTCCCATTTCTTGAACCAGTGCAGCTCATTGGCGATACGGCTCCAGAACTTGTCCGGATCGTCAATCGATTCCTTGTAAAGGCGCTCGTATTCAGCGAGGTTCTTAATGTAGGCGTGCTGGCTGAACTCGGGCGGCGGCTCGAAAGATCGCTGCTCCTGAAGAATGGAATCGATGCTGCTGGCCTGAAGATCGTCTAGGGCTTTCGTTGACATAAGAAAAAGCCTCGTCTTGGAGAGATTTGTAACTCAGTCGTTCGTCGTTGGTTGAGCGCTTTCTATCACCCGCACTGCAATCCGTATCTACTCATGAGCTGATTGCCGCAGTATCGTCGCGCTCGGGCGCTGCATTTTTTGGACACCGAACGCGTACCGCGACATTTTACTCCTACCCATCGAGGAAGCGGCTGTGATCCTGATCACTTGGAAGCATACATATTTCTGAGCGGCCAAAGATTCGGTAGCGGTGCTGAGCTATTGCGTTATAAGCCCAATCGCGGACAAACCGCGGGACCAGACCCAGCCAGAATGCAGTTTGCCGCCAAGGGCTTTTGAGTTGATTCAGAACGAATAAGACTGCGTCAGAGCGCGAGAAAATACGCTCGTCCGGAAGATCGTGATTGACTACGACATAGACCGTATCCAGGGCTCCCGGGTTTATGCCGTGACGCGAAAGTATTCTGGCAGCGATAGAACTTTGCAGCGCTGCGAAGCGAAAGAGATCATTGCGGTCTCGGCGAAGAACAAACTGGACGAAACGGTTGCAGAGTCCACAGACGCCATCGTAGAAGAGGATGGGATGGGGCATGGATGCCTGCATGGAGACTGTAGCACCTGGGAACTGCACATCGGTGTTGTACGCATGGGTGCCCGGTCTGCTACGCGCCACGGTCGATTTAGTTGAATGAAAATCGTGCAAGTGCAGGGTTAAGTGAAATAAAATCCAACAATTCCCAAAAAAGGCATCCTTCGACGCCGTCTTGGCGTCCAAATCCGAAGTTTTGACGTGACCACTCGCAGACAACGGCGTCATAATTAGCCTTGGCAATCACGGGGGATGAAGCACATGCGCCCGTTTTGTGTGCTTACAATATTTTTGTTCTCTGTCGCGGCTGTGTCCCAGGTTTCACTCCCTCGCTGCGATGGAACTAATTCATCATTCTCAGCATGCGCCTCGTACCGCGCAAATGACGAGGGCCGGCAGAGATTTTCTACAGGCGGGTCCGCTGCGGGAGATTCGGGTGGCCCATCCATTGAGGCCCTCCCCGCCAACAGCGCTTTCATTTCCATCAAGGATACCCGGTCTCAAGAGCGATTTCACTGGGGCCGCGCTTTGCTGGAATCCTTCGAACTGCTCGCTATTGAACAGGCGTATGTGGTACACGATGACTGGCGATGGGTAGCCGGCGCGAACAGTGAAAATGGCGTTCCCTTCAATCACTATTGGCGCGATTACAAGCAGTCCCTTTCTACCTGGATCCACTCCGGGTGGAGCGACGGCGACCCGAACATGTATGGTTATGTGGGTCACCCCATTCAGGGACTTGCTTCAAGCTACATTTACCTGCAGAACGATCCGAAGGGCGCGAAGGTGGAGTTCTCCAAAACGAAGGCTTACTGGCACAGCCGGCTGATGGCCACGCTATGGAATGCCGCATACAGTACGCAATGGAACATCGGTCCAATCAGCGAACCCACGGTTGAGAAGTATGGCACCAAGCAGCGCCCGCCCTGGAACCAGAATGGATCGTGGCCGTGCACCACGAAAAATTGCTACACCGGCATGGGCCAGATTGATTTGGTCATGACCCCTGTGGGAGGATTTGGCTGGCTTGTGGGTGAAGATATTTTGGACAGATATATAACCCGGCGCCTGGAGAGCGCGACGCAGAACCGTTTTTTGATCGACACCGTCCGATGCGGACTGGATCCGATTATGGTTGGGACCAATTTACTCCACGGGGAACGGCCCTGGTATCGCGCATCGCGGGATAAGGTAGGACTCAAAGCATTGCGGCCCATCGGGAAAGAAGTGGGACAAGGTGCCACTACCGGCGGAAGCCGTTGAACGTGGAACTGACGCGCATCGTCCGAATATTTTCGGCAATCTACTTACTCTTGCTCCTGCTATCGCCCCGCGCGGCGAATTGCCAAGCCAGCCCCGAAGCTCACGGCGATTGGGATTTTAGCGTCTTCGCGGCCGGAGGAACTGGCGAAGAACTTTCCAATTCTTTTTCCGAAGCGCAGATTCTCACCGCGGGCATTTTCGCGGGAAAAATTCTGACCGACGAAATCGGGAGAGGCTGGAGGCGTGGCCGCTTTGAATATGGAATGGACGTTATTCCTCTATTCCGGCAGTTCCGCCCGCAAACAATCTGGGGAGGAGGGTTTGAGCCGGTCATTCTGCGCTGGAATTCCAGCTTGCGCACATCTCAGTTCGCGCCATATATCGAATTAGCCGGAGGCGCAGTAAAGACCAATACCAACTTCCCCCCGGGAGATACTTCCGCCTTCAATTTTATGGTCCGAGGCGGTGGCGGCCTTCAGATATTTCGCAGGCCAAACCGGTCGATCGATATTGCCTGCCGCTGGGCACATATTTCGAATGCGAACCTGGGAGCGAAGAACCCGGAGTTTAACGGAATTCAAGTCAGCGTCGGCTACCACTGGTTTAAGTAAACCGCAGCTGCAACGATTCCCGAGAGGAAATCGGGGCAAAATTATTTCAGGCCCAGCCCGCCGTTGAAATGTTGAATCACGCCGTAGCACTCGCAGGCGGTTTCTTCAAGGCTCTTGCGGTTCAAGATTTTCACCGAACCGCGCAAGTTTTGGATCAGTCCCGCCTCTTCCAGAACTCCAGCCGCCAAGCTCACGCTCGGACGCCCCGTCCCGAGCATTTGAGCGAGGAATTCGTGAGTTAACGGAAGTAGCTGAGAGTCGAAGCGATCCTGACACATGAGGAGCCAGCGAGCGAGGCGCTGCACAATTTCGTGCAGGCGATTGCAAGCGACAAGTTGGGCGACTTGCATGCCATGCATCAGGCCAAAGCGGCCGAGTTCAGAGCGTAGTGAAGATGCTGAAAGTAGAACCTGCAAAAAAATCTCTGATCGGATCCGTACTCCGTTTCCTTCCATCTGCATGATGGCGCGAAACGGTCCTCGCTGCAGGCCAGCTGTAAGGGACATGCCGACCATCCCCTCCTTGCCGATAATCCCCACCTCAACGCTTCTGCCATCGCGACTGATCGCCACCAGAGAGGCCATCCCATCATTCAGGAAGTAGGTGAACTCGATTTTCTCGCCGGGTTCCTGAAGGATCTTGTGTTGCGGCAAATCCAGTGGCTCTAGATGAGGACGCAGCAGGTCGTACTCGGTGTCCGGAAGAGACAACAAGATCACATTGGAAATTGGCTTACCGGCTGCATCCGTACGCGAGCCTGGCCGGAGCGGAAACACTCTCGAAGGCGGTGGGGGCGTGCTCATAATGGGATCTGCGCTCATCGAAGCATTGGATGCATAGCTGCGTACTCCTCCAATGTCGGCGAAGCTGTATTCGGGCTCATAATATTACGGATATCGATTGACAAACGCGAAGCGAAGATAAGGAGAATATATTGTATTGCTTTGAGAAATCGTGCCCACGGCCTTACTTGAATTGGCCTGGGTCGGTCTCGCTGTTGCGCAAGCGGTCGTCCTTGGCCGCCAGGATGCTATTGAGTTCTTCTACCAGGATGAGAAATTTATGCCGGTCTTTCTCGACCGCGATAAGGGCGCACAATTCCTGAATGCGATCACTATCAGCTTTATTCATGAGGAGAAACCGGCAGCAATTAAACCATCTCTCGGGGATTCAGTATGTTCGACGTCGAACAACAGGGGGAGGAGTCGAGTAACTAAGAACTGAAAACCAATTAAAAACGCGACAAACGACGCTCCGGCTGCATATGGTTCTGAATCATCTGCTTCCTGAGCCGCTCTATCTGCTCATGAAGTGCGGCAGAGAGGTGCTCAAGAATCGCGTTCAGTTCTGCAGGTTCGGTAGTCGCAACAGCTTTCGCACACAGCTCGCGGATGCGATCTTCCAGTCGGCGGGAGCGGAAATGCCAGGAGATAAAGCTGTGCAGTAGCGTCCGCGCGAGCGTCTTTTCCTGAACCATTTAATAAAACCTAAAAGTTAACACCTGACGCGGAGAGCGATTTAAACACTTTAGGATCGCTTATGCGGTACTCGTTGGCAATAAGGGCAAATCCTTAAGGGTTTTACAGGCAATGCCGTAGGCGGGCCAAGGACCCCGTTAGGAGCGGACAACGAGTTCCTTCTGCGGCGTGCTTCACCGGCCTGTCAGACGCAGCCCTTTTTCTTCCAAATTTCCCAATCCGAGCGAACTGATTCAAGCATCGCTTCGGCGGCATGATGAAGCCACCTTCCTTTTTGCTTTTTGAGATGTCGCATGATCGATTTGCGCGCAGTTGGAGTACCGAGGTGAATGTTGGCAGTCTCCCACCCCATGGCGTGCAGAAGCCGGAGTTCAGTATTGGCGGCACGCAGCGAAACCAGCTCAATGCGGGAGCAGTGCGGTCCGAGGCGGCGAACGATCCAGCGTCCGCGAAGCTGGACGAACGGATCGGGACAGCGAACGGCGCGATTGAGAATGGTCTGGTAAAGAACCTCGGCTGGACCTTCGTGATGTTGCGCCCAGAAGGATGAAGATGGCACAAGCGCCTTCGCTTCGCGGGCAATGCGTCCGCCGTGCCAATCCGCAATGGCGACGTAGCGGGCATGGCCGAGACTGCCGAGTCCAGCAACGCGGCGAGCGAGACGAAATGGAATGTCATGCGCGGGCATAAGGTGCTGGAGAGCGTCAACGGCGCTGATTGGAGCTTCGGTTTTCAAAGTAGGCAGCGCGTCCATCTTCGCCCAGAAGTGAATCGGATCGCGCAGTTCCCCCTCCGCAATCAGCCGCAGCCACTGATGTTTTTCGCCCAGCACGAAGGCAAGACCTTCCTCCCGCATGCTTTCGCTATAGCCTTCGAGCAAGGCAGTGCAGATGTCTTCGTGTTTGAGGGGAAGATCTCCCGCCTCACAAGCGAGGTGAACGCTCACTGCCAGGCGCACGAGATCGATGGCATAGGCCATGGGCCAGGCCTCGTCGAAATCGTTGACTCCCCAGATGAGGCGGCCTTCGATGTCGCGCCAGGTCCCGAAATTTTCAATGTGGAGATCGCCTACCGCGAGAACTTTCGGCGCTTTGGTGAGATCGGGACAGATTTCCGGCCACATTTGCGCCCAGCGGTAAAAAGTTGCGCGAAAGAATGCGAACAATTCTTCCTTCATGCGAAAGTGTTTAAGGCCAAGATCTTTTTGGTTGATGTCAGTGCGTTGGGCCAGCCAGGCTTCATATTGGCGGGTGGCTTTTACCACGTTCATGGGGGCAACAATAGCGGCGTGGAGAATGGGAAGTCAAATGAGGGGCGGGGTGAAAACGGCAAAATCTTTACACAGGGGGCACAGAGGGGCACTGGGTAAGTCCGAACTTGGCAGAGCTAGTTTTTGAAATAGGCCGCGTTGCTTTCGACAAATTGCTTCTTCTCTTCGGGAAGGTCTTCGACGGAAAGAATCGATTCCGAGGTGCAGATAGGTACACAGGCGCCGCAGTCGATGCACTCCACGGGGTCGACAAAAAGCTGAGTGGCGGATACGAAGGCAGGTTCATCCTGCTTGGGATGAATGCAATCGGTGGGACATACATCGACGCACAGAGCGTCCTTAATGCAAGCGTCGGTGATTACGTAGGCCATGGTGAAACTCTCTCCGGATAAGGTTGCGTTTCGCTCTATCAGTTGTCAGTGTAGAAGCGGCGCGAACGTTCGGCTGTGATAACAATCACGGCCGCATGTGAGCGGAAACCGGCGGAGCTCGCGCACAATTTCCAGCCGATAGAAATTAATGATACGAATCACCCCGATAGGTGACGGCGGTCACGGAAAAGGAAAATCCACCGTGTGATGATGCCCTCATTGAACTAGTTCTTACTAGTTAAAGATCGCCCGGTCCCAACCCACAGAACCCCACAGAGCCGTAACCCCAGACGGCAGGGACCGGGCGCTTAAAGCAAAGACAGACAGCCCTCCCCAGTTCTTTAGCTTGGTCTTTCAGTCCCGCGAACCAATCCCCGCAATCAAATAACGCCTCACTTCTGTGTCGCCAGTGACACGCTGTCCTTAATTGGAGGCACTCTCCGATTAATGACACTCTTAAATCCCGCCGATTCAACATGCCAAGTTTGGCTCCCAGCTTGCCCTTTCAAGTATGTACACAGCATCAACCAGCGGACGGTGCGGAGGAAATTATGCAAATGGCAATGACATTCATGGCGTTGGTGGCGGGTCTTGTGTTTTCTCTTGCGGTCGCTCTGCTGGCGGAAGAGTTTATTTTCGGTCAGGTGATTCGTGTGTTTTTTGTGCGGCATGACGCTGGTCAGAAGCGTTGAAGCGCTGAGGAGAAAGACAATGCTGGCATTGAAATATTTGCTGATTACCAGCGGCGTGGGAATGATGATCGCCGCCTTGTGCATTCTCGCCTACGATCTATACCGAGAAACCTTGTACCGGCGGGCGCTGCAAACGTCCGGCGTAACAATTGCGGCCCGTGTTTCGGTGCGGTGGCGAATTTCTCTCGCGCTCGCGATGCTAGCCTGGGGACCGCTGCTGGTGGCCTTCAGCATCGTAGTCGTACCGAGCGGAACGGCGGGCGTTCGCGTCAGCCAGGTGAGCGGAACCGTGGCGGGAACGCTTTATCCAGGAGCACACTTTATCGTACCTCTTGTTGACGACGTGACGCTGTTCGACACCCGCGATCAGATTTTTACCACAGGCACGTCAGAAGACGGAAAAATCACGACGGGTAAAGCCTCCACGAAGGAGCATCCTTCGAACACGCAGCCGCTCAATGTGCAGGCGAAAGAAGGCCTGACTCTAGGTCTGGCGATCACAGTGAGATACCGGCTGGACGCGAAGCATCTGGACTATATCGAAGTCAACTTGCCGCGCCCGGTAGAAAAAGAAATTGTCCCTCCCGTGGTGGCCAGCGTGTGGCGCGAGATCGTGCCGAACTACACGGTGCGCGACGTTTTTTCCGCGAAACGCGAGGAAGTACGGCGAACTGCCGCTGAACTGATTACCCATAGGCTGGCGGCAGATGGGATCGTGGTGAAAGAGGTGATGCTGCGGGATATCCAGTTACCTCCCGAATATGCCGAGGGGCTACAGGCTTTGCTGCTCAAAGAACAGGAGAATGACCGCATGAGCGTGGAGACGGAATTAAAGAGCAAGGAAGTACGCATCGCTGAATTGGAGGCCGAGGCCATGAAGGCGCGCCAGATCAAGGCGGCGGAAGGCGAAGCTCGGGTGCGCGTGCTGCGGGCGAAAAGCGAATCGGACGCCATGAAATATACTCTGCCTTTGAAACAGAAACAGATCGAACAGAGCCGCCTTGAGGCGCAGGCTCGGAAGGAAGCGACGATTCAGAATGCGGAGGGAGACGCGCAAGCCAAGCTGATCGACAGCAAGGCCGAGGGAGAACGGCGTAAATTGCTGGCCAACGCGGAAGCTGATCGCATTCGCGTCACGGCGGCGGCGGATGCGGAGCGACTGCAAAGCGAAGCCGCGGTCTTAAAGAACAATCCGCTTCTGATCAATAAAATTGTGGCTGAGCGGCTTTCCGATAAGTTGCAGATCATGATGGTCCCTGCCGATGGTAAGTTCTTTTTCGCTAACGATGTAGTTCGTGGCATGAATCTGGCGAATCAAAGCACGCAGGCTGAACCGCAACCCAGATAGTGCGCTAATCGTGCATTGCCCAACCGGGGTCGTACGATATGATGCGGAGGATTCGGTTCGCCAAACCATGCATCGCCTCTTCATGGAAGGACAGGAGCGCTAATGTTTCGCCGGAAACTTCTGTCCGTTTTCGCGCTGACCGTGTTTGTGTCGGTGGCCGCCGTGGCCTGGCTCGTCTCTGCCGTCACGCGGCGGGCTTTTGAGCGCAGCGAGAATGAGAGAACCGCTTCTCTCGTAACTCAGTTCCGCCACGAATTCAACCGGCAGGGTGAGTTCGTAGAGCGGAAGGTGCAGGCCATCGCCTCGTCAGAACCCATAAGCCACATGGCAACCGCCTTGAATCGGGTGACGGCGGATCCGGGTCCGTATTTCGAATTGGCCAAGTCGACGGCGGAGAATAACCAACTCGAATTTCTGGAGTTCGTGCACAACGACGGCGCAATTATTTCGTCGGCGCAGTGGCCCTCGAAATTCGGACATCCGGACAGCGATATCAACATCTTCCCCGCACAGGCTGATCACGGAGCTTTTCTGAAGCAGGAAGAATTGCCGGACGGAACAGTTTTAGGCTTATTTGCTGTGGCCGCGACGCGGGCAGGCGAGCGCCCGATCTATGTGATCGGAGGCCGCCGTCTGGATAAGTGTCTTCTCGCCACTTTGGATCTGCCGGCGGGTATGCGAGCTTTGTTGTACCAGAATCGCGGCGATCATTTCTCGCCGGAGTTTCTCGTCGATCCTTCTTCCGCCTCCAAGGAAAATGTGCGAGCGGCTGAAAAGTTGCAGCCTCTCATTGATGCAGTCCGGCATTCAGAACAAGAAACGACGAGGTTGGTAAAGTGGTCGGAGGATGAGGCAGAGGATGAAGTGTTTCACGCGATTCCACTTCTGGGTGCGGGCGAGGATCGTCCGCTGCTGGCGATTTTGCTGATCGGCAACTCGCGTCGGACATACGTAGAACTCGTCCGGCGCATCGGTTCATCGGCTCTGATTGTGGGCACTGCCGGGATTCTGTTGGCGCTCATCGCCGGCAGTTGGGCGGCGGCACGGGTGACGCGTCCTGTTGAGCAACTGGCCCATGCGGCACAAGAAGTTGCTCGGGGAAATTGGAACACGCGGGTAGACGTGCTGGGCGATGACGAACTGGGGCAATTGGCAGATTCTTTCAATCGCATGACCACAGAGTTGCTCGGCCAGAAAGAGCGATTGTTGCAGGCGGAAAGGGTTGCGGCTTGGCGGGACTTGGCGCGGCGACTCGCACACGAATTGAAGAATCCTCTGTTTCCCCTGCAACTAACGGTGGAGAATCTGGTGCGCGCGAGGACGCAGAATCCCGACCAGTTCGAAGAAGTATTCCGGGAAAGCTCCAGAACGCTTTTGGCTGAGATTTCGAATCTGAAACGGATCATCGAAAAGTTCAGCGACTTCTCGAAGCTGCCGCAGCCACAATTCCAGCGCGTGCAGGCCAATGAATTGATTCTGGGGGTGATGCAGCTTTTTCAAGCGCAGCTGAAAGCGCCGGGACGGGTGAAGATCAACTGTGAATTGCAGTTGGAGCCGCACTTGGAGCCAGTAGACGCGGATGTGGATCTACTGCACCGGGCGATCTTAAATCTCGTACTCAATGCTCAGGATGCAATGCCGGGCGGAGGGACTTTGACCTTGCGTACTCGAAACCGCAATGGCAACGTAGTGATTGAAGTGGCGGACACGGGGACGGGATTGACGTCGGAAGAGTGCACGCGAATCTTTACTCCTTATTACACCAGCAAGAAGAAGGGCACTGGCCTTGGCCTGGCTATCGTTCAATCCGTCGTCAGCGATCATGGCGGTACAATCCATGTCGAGAGCGCGCCTGGCCAAGGTACGACATTCGTGATCGAATTGCCGCGAAATGCGGATCACTCGCGCAGGCGTGGGTAGAATTAAGTCGGTAGGAGGATGATTGGCGTCGAAGGCGCATTTGCTGATTGTGGACGACGAGGCGAACACTCTAGCCTCGCTCGCGCGGGCGTTTCGCCTGGCGGGTCACGAAGCCACACTGTGCGACAACGCTGGAAAGGCGTTGGAACTCGCGAAGACACAAAAGTTCGACGTGATTCTGTCCGATGTGGCTATGCCAGGCAAGAGCGGGCTCACTCTGCTGGAAGAATTGAAAACCCAGGGGGTGACTGTGCCAGTGGTGATGATGTCAGGGCAAGCCGATATCGAAATGGCGGTTCGGGCCACGCGACTCGGAGCGCTGGATTTTCTGGAGAAACCAATCTCTACAGAAAAACTTTTGCTAACCGTTGAGAATGCGCTGAAGCTGCAACGCCTGGAAAGTGAGAACCGGCAGCTAAAACAGCGGCTGGGCAAACACGAAATTGTCTGGCAAGGTACGGCCATGCAGCGGGTGATGGCGCAAGTGGATCGCGTAGCGGCAAGTGAAACACGAGTTTGCATTTTGGGGGAGACCGGCACAGGCAAAGAGTTAGTTGCCCGGACCATCCATGAACGCAGCGCGCGATCCAGCGGGGCGTTTGTCACTCTGAATTGCGCGGCGGTGCCGGCGGAACTGATAGAGTCGGAACTGTTCGGTCACGAGAAAGGCTCGTTCACCGGCGCTGCCGGGCGCCATGTTGGAAAATTCGAGCAGGCGGATCACGGCACGATCTTTCTCGATGAAATAGGGGATATGCCGCTGGCCATGCAGGCCAAATTGCTGCGGGTGCTAGAAGAAGGAGAAGTGGAGCGCATTGGCAGCGATAAACCGATCAGCATCGATGTGCGAGTGGTAGTTGCGACCCATCGCGATCTGGAAGCCCGAGTCCGCGAGGAGAAGTTCCGGCAAGATCTGTTTCACCGCATTTATGTTTTTCCCCTCGTGCTGCCTCCGCTGCGCGATCGGCGGGAAGATATTCCGGCGCTGGTGGCTCATTTCGCGGCGCAAGTCAGCGCGCAAAATGGATGGAAGCCGATTCCCTTCACCGCAGAGGTGATTACCGCATTGCAATCGCAATCGTGGCCGGGAAACGTTCGCGAACTACGTAACATTGTCGAGCGGCTCATGCTGCTGGCCACCGATGGTCAGGTAGATCTTTCAACAGTAGAGGCCGCAATGCCAAAGGGTGCCATTACAGCGTCATCCGCTACACCCGCCTCTGCCTCGCTCTCCGACCGGGTGGATGCTTTCGAAAAAGAAGTGATCCTGGCTGCGTTGAAGCGCAGCCACTCCAACGTCAGCATGGCGGCGAAGTCGCTGGGACTCGAGCGTAGTCATCTCTACAAGAAAGCTGAGCAGTTGGGAATCGATCTGCGGGCGATGCGGCGGGAACAATAATCGACGTCAGTTGATTCCGCTTCGTAACCCCGGTTGTGCATTCGTATAGTGCCGCATTGGAATCGGGGTCACCTATGCTACGTATCCTGCGGGGTCTTGTGGCACAGTTATGTGATAGTCGGCGCGAAGTTTGTTGATTTCTTTTTCCCCATGGCAGCGGCTGATTTCTTATGATCATTCCCTTCACCGAACGTCGTGTTTTGTTGACGGGAGCCGGCGGCTCGATCGGATCTGCGCTCGCCAAGACGATCCTCAGGCATAGGCCCCGGTCTCTAATTCTTTTTGATCACTCGGAAGGCAATCTCCATCAGATCAACTTCGATCTCAGTGCCCTTCCAGGCTGTCATGTCCTCTTCCCGATTGTTGGAGACATATGCGATGGCGCGCTCCTTACAGAAATATTTCAAGAAAGAAAACCTGAAACCATAATCCATGCTGCAGCATTCAAACACGTACCGCTCATGGAGAGTAATCCAATTGCGGCTCTCCAGAACAATGCGCTTGGGACTTACCTCTTGGCGCAAAGAGCCCGAATGCATGACGTAACCACGTTCGTTATGGTGTCCACGGATAAGGCAGTAAACCCGCACAGTGTGATGGGAGCGTCTAAGAGGTTGGCGGAGCTTGCATTGCTGCGGTGGAGCAGCCCTCGCACTCCAATGAGGGCAGTGCGCCTGGGAAATGTTTTGGGTTCGCAGGGAAGCGTGGTTCCGATATTCCTTCAGCAGATCTCGGAGGGAGGGCCGGTGACCGTAACGCACCACGCCGTGAATCGGTACTTTTTAAGTCTAAGTGACGCGGTCGAACTGGTGCTATTGACAGCAAGCCTCGACGGGAAAGGAGGTATATTCATTCCTAATCCTGCTGAACCAGTCCAGATTCTGGATCTGGCGAAGCGACTCGTCAAGGAAGCTGGATTTGAGCCCGAAATCGAAATCCCTATAGTAATGACAGGGCTCCGACCAGGCGACAAGATGACCGAGGAGTTTGTTTCGGATCTCGAATCGGTCGATTGGGCGGACGATGCACGGCTCCGCTTGATTAAGACACCTCAGCCTTCGCCAGAAGAATTCGATTCATCGATAGCAGCCTTGAAGGAAAGCATAGCTAGACACAACTTGGCGGAAAGCCTTAAACAGCTTTGCTGGCTCGTGCCCGAATATCGCCCCAGTGAAATGATTCTTGAGTCTATAAAGGAGCAACAATCGATTTCCTTATGAAACGGACTATCGCCGTTGTCACCTCTTCCCGCGCCGACTATGGGCATTTGTACTGGCCCCTGCGAGATTTGTCGGAAGCGGATTCGGTGGACCTTAGAATCGTGGCCCTTGGGCCTCACCTTTCGCCGGAATTTGGACATACCTTCCAGGAGATGGAAAAGGACGGCTTCACGATCCACGCTCGCGTCGAATGCCTGCTTAGTTCGGACAGCGACATCGGAATGGCCAAAACGATTGGAGTTGCTGTCTTGGGCCTTGCCGATTTATTTGGAGCCATGCGACCCGATCTGCTGCTTTTGATAGCGGATCGATACGAGATGCTGGCGCCGGCTTCCGTTGCTTTGGCTTTGCGAATTCCAATCGCACACATCGAGGGGGGTGAAGTCAGCGAAGGCGCGATTGACGATGCTGTTCGGAACGCCTTGACGAAGATGGCTCACATCCATTTCACCTCCACCCATGCAGCCCGGCAAAGGGTGATCGACATGGGCGAAGAAGAATGGCGCGTCCACCGCACTGGAGCGCCGTCCTTGGATCATTTGCGGCGACGGACTCTTTTGACGCGCGAGGAAGTCGAGTCCCGACTGCATTTCGATCTATCGACTCCACCGGTGCTTGTCGCCTATCATCCTGTCACCCTCGCTCGCGACACAATGGAAGAAGCGGACGCATTGTTTGCGGCTTTTGAGGAGGTGCCGGAGCAGATGCTGTTTTGTTATCCGAATGCCGACGCCGGGAGTCGCGCACTCATCGATCGAACCAAATCCTTCCTGGCGTCTCGGGGCCGGGGTGCGCTGTATACCAACCTGGATGCCATCACCTATTGGAGTCTGCTGCGTCAAGTGGAAATGCTGGTGGGGAATTCCAGCAGCGGAATTATGGAAACGGCATCCTTTGCGCTGCCCACGGTCAATATCGGATTGAGGCAGCAAGGCCGGGAGCGCGCCATGAACGTGTTAGACGCGGCTGCAAACAAGGAGTCGATCCTGAAAGCAATGGAGGTCGCAAGGGCGGGGGAATTCCGTGAGTCTCTCTGGGGAATGCTCAATCCTTATGGCGAAGGCCATGCCTCCGAAAACATCGTCCAGGTGCTGACAACCGTGCCGCTCACCCGGGATCTACTCATCAAGCGGCATGGCCCCTTGATGAATCCAGTGGAAGTTGCAAGCATGACCAGTGCGTCATGAAAATCCCGCTCTCTGCTCCCGATGTACAAGAGGAAGAAATCGAGTCGGTTGCTGCCGTCCTTCGCTCTCCGCACTTAAGCCTGGGGCCTAAGCTTGAGGAATTCGAGCACGCCATTGCAGGCTACGTTGGCGCCGGAAATGCGATCGGCGTGAGTTCTGGGACGGCGGGCCTGCATCTCTGCGTGCGCGCACTGGGAATTGGCGCGGGAGACGAAGTCATTGTTCCTTCCTTCGCGTTCATCGCTGTAGCCAACGTGGTCCGCTACGAGAATGCAATTCCGGTCTTTGTCGATATCGAACCCGAGACATTGAATGTCGACCCCAACCGAATTGAGGCCGCCATTACTCCCCGCACAAGAGCCATCCTGGTTGTTCATACCTTTGGTTGCCCCGCAGAATTATCAAAGATTGTGGATATCGCCCGGCGTCATAATCTTTACGTAATTGAGGATGCGTGTGAAGCCTTTGGGGCGGAATACGAGAACCGGAAGGTGGGGAGCCAATGCGATGCAGGCGTGTTCGCTTTCTATCCCAATAAGCAAATCACTACGGGCGAAGGGGGAGTCGTTGTCACCGCGAATCCACGCACAGCTTCTTTGGTTCGGGTGCTGCGTAATCAAGGCCGGGTTAACTCGGAAGACTGGCTGCAACATTCCGAACTCGGGTACAACTACAGGTTATCCGAAATGAATTGCGCGCTGGGAATCAGCCAGCTCAAGAGAATTGGAGCGATTCTATCGAGGCGTGAGGAAATCGCACGGAAATACAACGACAAATTGACGGAGAATGACAATCTACGGCTTCCCCCACTCGCTGTGCCGCTCCGTAGAATTAGTTGGTTCGTGTATGTCGTTCGGCTATCAGGATCTTGGTCTCAAGTTCATCGCGATTGGATTGTGAAGGAGATGAATCGGCGAGGGATCGTTTGTGGAAGGTATTTTGCGCCGATTCATCTCCAACCGGCGTATCAATTCGCGTCTGTGCGGAGGACCGACCTCAGCGTCACGGAGTATCAGGCATCGCGCTCTCTGGCATTGCCGTTTTTCAATCGACTGCAAGACGAACAAATCGAAGCGGTTTGCGAGAACTTACGCGAGTCCATTCAACTGGCGGGGAGCACTGCTTCTGCGAGTTCCGAGGGTAGCCATCGGATCGTTGCTCTTGAATCGCGGCGGTAGACCCGCCCTTGTCTAGCGCCAACCCACGATTCACCTTAGCTTCCTCAACCGCGGGCGCTCCATCCCTTTCCTGACGCTCTCTTTGCCGCCAGTCATTCGAGATAACAACCGGATGTGCTAATGAGCGCCGTCCAAAGGGTGCCAGTACACCGTCATCGGCCACACTTGCGTCGGGCTCGCTCTCCGACCGCGTGGATGCTTTCGAAAAAGAAGTGATCCTGGCTGAGTTGAAGCGCAGCCACTCCAATGTCAGCATGGCGGCGAAGTCGCTGGGACTCGAGCGTAGTCATCTCTGCAAGAAAGCTGAGCAGTTGGGAATCGATCTACAGGCGATGCGGCGGGAACAATAATCGACGTCAGTTGATTCCACTTCGTAACCCCGGTTGTGCATTCGTACAGTGCCGCATTAGAATCGGGTCACCTATGCAACGTATTCCAAAACTTCTCCTCCAGTTGTTACGGGCTGGATTGGCACTGATGGTCATGGGTCTTTTTCAGCTAACTTTGGCTCAAAACGGTCCCCGTTCGCAAGATACTGGCGGTCAAGGAAACCAGCAGCACCGGGACGTCGGGACAAAAGAACCTTTCCCGGATGCGATACAACCACTCGCTGCAGTTCCGGAAACAACGACTCATATGGAAGCGAATCCCTCGGCGCTGATCCTCGGGCCAGGGGATGAAATGGAGGTCGCTGTGTATGGTGCACCTGATCTTTCCGGTCACACCCGCGTCGGCGCTGACGGAAATATCTCGATGCCTCTTATGGGTTACGTTCGAGTGGCCGGGCTCACCAGTACCGAAGCAGAAGTCGCCGTCGAAACCCAGTTGCGGCAAAATAAGATTGTTAACGACCCGCGAGTTTCAATTTTCGTTAAGGAATATACCAGCAGCGGATTTTCTGTGGCTGGCGAAGTTGCCAAGCCGGGTTTTTATTCCGCTATGGGTCCACACCGGTTATTTGATGTCCTTCAGGCGGCCGGGGGTGTCACGGATAAAGCTGAAAACAAAGTAATCATTAGCCACCGGGGCCAAAAGGACGGGACGACTCTCTCCATCTCCAAAGATCCCGCAGAAATGGCAGCCAACAACATCGAACTGCAACCCGGCGACACGGTAGTGGTCCCGAAAGCAGGGATTGTGTATGTGCTAGGAGAAGTGACGCGCCCGGGCGGGTATGTATTGAATTCCACGGGCGGTCTCACCGTTTTGCAGATTGTCGCCGTTGCCGGCGGACCCACTCACGTCGCCTCTGCGGGAAAGACCAGATTGCTTCGTCGTACCGAGAATGGGTTTCAAGAGCAAGCGATAGATTTGAAAAAACTTCTGCGTGGTAAAGCTGCGGACGTTTCCGTGCGAAACGAGGATATACTGTTTGTCCCCACTAGCGGGGTAAAGAGCGCGCTCAATGCGGGTACGCTAATTGCCACCATGGGAAGCGCTGCGATCTACCATGTTCCCTTCTAGTCGTCGACCGGCGCGTTGGATGTGAAATTCCCGTGAATTTCGATCTTCCTTATTGCAAGTTAGGTTGCCGAATCCTATCCATGCGCCAGCGGGTAAATCGAAAGACGGATCAAATATTCTCGGTGACAGGGCGCTGTACTTACGATCACCTGCATTCATAGGCTGAATCCATGATGTACCAGGGTTGGTTGGTTGGTTGGTTGGTCGCTCTCGCCTATTTCCAAGCGGGAATATAGCCTGTCGATCCGTCGGGCAAGGTAATGCTGATCCAGGTAAATGGCTGGGCTGGCGATGCTGCCGGGCTGTTGCTGCCGAGAGACGCTGCGGATCCGCCGCTGGAGGACTTCAGGAATTGAATTGTCCCTCCTGCAATAAGGTTTCTCACCCTCAAGTCCCCGAAGGCACCTTTGGTTCCAGTGTTCACTTCGAGACGACCGGCGGAATCTCGGCTGAGCCCAGTATCCATGGCTGATCGAGTCGTCACCCCCCACTTCAGGCTTCCGTCTTCTTCGACCGACATGGTGTAGTTTCCGTATCTGTCAAGGTTCGAGTAATTGTAGGCGCCGCTCAAGTTGCCGGTACGCACTTGAAGACCTGTACCGACGTCTGCCCATACATCAATCATCGCAGGATCATTGGAAGGCGGCACGATGTTATATCCATCCCCGGTGCCACCGTTTGTCGTCCCGGAAACTGTAAGCCAAGACCGCATATACATGCCACCTCCGTTGTTGATATATATCGTCGGGGTGAGATGTGCCTGGTCGCGTGGTTGAAGTATTCGTAGAATGTCTCCTGTAGTATCCGTTTCGAGTAGATCCAGAGTGGATGAAGAGCCAGCGCCTTTGTTCACCGTGAGAGAGCCCAAACCGTAAGTGCTAGGCGCGTCACCGACATTCAACTGCTTCGTTGAAGCATTGAATGTGAACGAACTATCCTGCCCGATGGTTCCACTTCCATTGCCAAACACCACTGGACCCCCTGCTATGCCCGCCAGAACAGGATTTGGATAGCTGCCTGCCAACACTCCTCCTGCCAACCCCGTAGCATCTTGCGGAATTGGGGAGGGGCTTGCGGGCTGAGAGGGGGAGGCATATTCAGCGACCCCTGTGGCACTTACCGTCGTAGTGCTCGTGTTGCTGCTTCGGTTGCCAGTTACTGTCGCCAATCGCAACGGCGTTAGCAAATAGGCCTGAGTATGGCCTTGATAGAGGCCAACCCCCACGATTTGCCCGAAATCGTTAACTGCCGTTGCGCTGGACAATGTCCAGCCGGAGTCTTGCCGGATTTGGCTGTTAAGATCTATAACGCCTGCATTTGTAAACGAAGCTGCACGTGACTCGCCAGTTTGGAAATTGGCATAGCCGATCGCAAGCCCCGAACGGTTGAAACCCAGAGTCACGGTTCCCGAATTGCCCGCGGTTGGGGGTTCGGAATCGCCGCGACTCCCTAACGTTGAGGCTTGCAGCGAAAGAACATGCGGCGCGCCCGTGATGATTGGAGACGTACCGAGCCACACTGAAAGTGTGTAACAACCTACGCCACTCTCAGGGCTGTCGGATGCCACTCCTGCCGTCTCAACTCCGCCATCGCAGCCGACCTGACCACTTGGCGAGAGAAGAAACAATTGACTGGCACTGCCCTTCGTTCCGACGGCGATGATTTGGCCCGCGTCACCAATAGACACAGCCGAAGAGAGAGTCCAGCCGCTGCCAGAAGCAATTCGATGATTCAAGTCCGCCAGTCCGCCCGAATGGTAGAGGAAGGCGTGTCTCATCCCAGTTGACCCAACATCGGAAGTTCCTACGACATCGCCCGCCGCGTTAATACCCAGACTCTCACTTTGAGGACCGCCAAGTGTCCCTAAGTCCAAAAACTCCCCGTTAAATAGAAACGCGTGCCACAAGGATGAATATTGCCGGAATGCTCCGACAACCTCGGCATTGTCGTTCAGTGCGTATGCTCGACTCTCGTAGTCATTTGAGGGAGTAAGCGGCGTTATGGAATAAGACTGGCCGAAGAGCGTACCTACAAGGAACAGACATATAACCGAAAGACGGCTTAGTACACGTGAGCCAGCGCTGTTCTCGAGTATCGCTGCCGCCTTGCCATCGTCATTGCGACTGAAGAATAGTTTCATTATCCTGCTGCCTATCGGGTCAGATGCAATTCACTCTAACATTCGAAAATGATGCTACGCGACTCGAAACAGGATGACGCCTCTATCTTGTAACTATCAAGCCGCAATACTTAGGCACTTTCGATTGAGCATTCCCTGCCATGTGGACACAATACCGGCAGTGTTTGGCTAGCAAATCCGGTCAAAGCGGTGACCCGTGTCCGGCTTCAACCCAATAACGTACGAGCTCAGCGGTCCAAACGGCAGGCGCTCCAAACGGCAGGCGCTCCCAGTTAAGGCGAAGAATATTGCGAGGCGCAGATGATTTTCATGCACCTCAGTAGTAAGAGATCTTGAATGCGCTCTTGTAGCACAAGGCGCGAGTCCGTTTTGCGCGGCTGCGACCGTAACTCTCCCAACGATCGGCAACACGCCTAAACTGCTCTTCTCCGGTGAGTAAGTGCATGACTTGCAACTGTACGATGTGCAGCCGATGGTAGAAGGGACTGGCCACCATTTTTAGCCGCGTTCCGGATTGCTCGTACAGAGACCAGAATCCCAAATCATAGCTCTCCAGATTTTCCAACAGAGTCTTAACAGCTCGATGAAAAAGGTGCTGCGCGGCGGGATCGGCGGTTGCAAGAAAATAGTCATACACTCCCCATGCCGCCCACATAAAACCATTCAGAATATGGGTGGGCGGGGACACGATGTATTCCTCGAACCAAAGATTACCCTGCTTGTCGGTGAAGGTCACACCACCATCCTCAGTTGGGACGACAAAACTGTGAAACGCTTTTCCGGCAGCCTGAAGATATTCAGATTTACCAGTCGCTCGATGCGCCCGAACTAAGAGTGAGATTCCCTGCCCTTGTGCCAACCCCGAATACCAGGGAGCCTTCAACGTATCGCGGTATTCCCAGTCGAAGTGATGGTTCCAAACCCAAAGACCCCAGCAATTCTGCTCCAGATGATTGCAGAGCCAATCACTGGCCTTCAGAAACCTTTCTTTGCGCTCGCCGCTGTCAGTGCATTGAAAGAGATCATGATTTCCGAGTCCCCACTGCGCAACAGCGATCGGGTTGTACTGCAGGCCGATCTCACCGTGATAATCGAGCAACGGTATGCCAAGAGAATCGTGATGGCCCGAATAATCAGACTTGGTCCCGAAGTCCATGTAGTACTCGCCCAATTTATCGGTGGTGGCGTGCGGGTTCGCGCGAGGCGTATCGTGCCAGAAGGTCAGCTGGCTTTTGCCCGGGACCAGGTAAGCGCGGAAGATGCGCCGATAATACTGGAGGCGGTTCGCAAACGACATGCTTATTGAAATCTTGAGATCAACACCAAACTATAGCACGACGAGTTGTCCGAAACTGAGCTCCGAAGAACCCCCGCCGCACTTCGCGATAAAAAAGGAATTCATGCGACGGCCGGATCATTTGGGGCGCCAGTTGCGGACTTCTTCAGAATCGGTTTCATGCCGTTGCCGCCTGTTGCTCATGCCCCAGATCGCTTGGCATATGCCTACCGCCGCTATCCAGAAATGTTTGCATCCAGATCTCCAGTGTCAAAAGCTGCCAGATCTGCATGGACCAGTCCTGCTTCCCGCTGCGGTGTTCATCGACCAAGGTGCGCACGGAGTTGGGCCGGAACAGGCCACGCTTTTCAATCTGTGATTCGGAAAGCAAGTCGTCCACCATTTCTTTTAGATCGCGCGCTAACCAGTAATCTACCGGAGCCGCAAAGCCTGCTTTGGGTTGCCGTAGAACTTCGCGCGGTAAAACGTCTTGCATGGCCTTCCGGAAGATATATTTGGTGGTTGGATGGAAAAAGCCTTTCAACTTCATGTGCGGGGGGACATTCCAGGCTACAAACTCGACGAGTTCGCGATCCAGGAAAGGCACGCGAACCTCCACGGAGCAGGCCATGCTCATCTTGTCGTTATAGGTCAGGTTCAAGCTGGTCATAAAAATCTTGGTATCCAAATAAAGCATTTGATTGAGAAAATCAGCGTCTTTGACTTTTTCAAATCTTCTCATGTGTTGCTTCGCAGCATCCTCTCCGCACATCTCGTCGGATAGAACCGATGTGTAAAGTGCAGATTTTTGTTCCTCGTCGAGGTACGTGCAATTCATCAAGAACCGTTCGACTGGCGACAATGAGGAGCTTCGGGCCATCTTCTTGGCAAGGCGAAGTCTTCCCTTCATCGCGGTTCCTCGCAAGCTGGGAAGGCTCAGCAGCGACGAGTTGATTAACCCCCGAACTCTGGCGGGGACGCGTCGATAAGCCTGAGCCCAGTAATGGGCATAGTGTTTGCGGTATCCTGCGAACAATTCATCTCCCCCAACGCCGGAGAGCAGCACGGTCGCATGTTTGCGCGCTTCACGGCATACAAGATAAGACGCGATGATCGCCGGATCGGCGGTGGGTTCGTCCATGTGCCATATGAGCTTAGGTAGAAGATCAGCAACGTCAGGTTCCACCAGAATGCGATGGTTCTCGCACCCGAGATGGCGTGCCAGTCGGGCTGCTACGTCCGGGTCATCCAGCGTGGTTTCCCCTATCCGGTGGCGGTCCGGAAAGGTAATCGTGTAGGTCCGCACCGGCTGCCGGTTAGCTTGCGACATCATGGCAACGATACTCGAAGAATCCAGACCTGCACTCAGAAAGGCACCGATCGGCACGTCGCTGATCATCTGTGCTTCGACAGATCGTCGGAACCGCTCGCGAATCTCGTCTTTCAAATCGGCTTCCGAACGAGGGAACTCGAAGCCGTCGTTTGGAAACTCGAGGTCCCAATACTGAATTATTTCTACTTCTCCGTTACGTAGCAGCGCATAATGGCCGGCCGGCAGCTTCAAAACGTCGCGGAACATCGTCTTAGGGTCGGGCACCCAAAGGAAGGTCAAATACTGGTGCAGGGCTTTGACATCGATCTGAGGCTGAATCCCTGGAACCTTCAACAGTGCCTTGATTTCTGACGCAAAGGCAAAGCGGCGTCCCTGTTGCACATAGTAGAAAGGCTTAATCCCAAAATGATCGCGAGCAAAAAACATAGTTGGGTGGCCGGAGCGCAGGTCGCAGATGCCGAATGCGAACATGCCATTCAGACGCTTTACGCAGGCTGGGCCTTCTTGCTCGTAGAGATGAATGACGACTTCAGTATCGGTCTCGGAAACAAATCGATGCCCTTTCATCTCCAGTTCGCGGCGTAAATCGCGAAAGTTGTAGATCTCACCGTTATAGGTGATCCAAACGGTCCTGTCCTCATTGCACATGGGCATGTGGCCGCTAGGGGAGAGATCAATGATAGACAGTCGACGGCTTCCGAGTCCGACATAAGAACCGTCAGGAAATTTATGTTCCCAGAAGCCGGCATCGTCGGGTCCGCGATGGGCCTGCACGTCGGTCATGCGCACCAGAGTGTCACGGTCGCCACAATTCACCAATCCGCTGATGCCACACATTTAGCGAAGCACTCCTTCTTGGAAGTCAATTTGTCGACAAGTGGCAGCGCAGCGATGACTCAACATTTCACGCCCGCTGGATAGTCAATTCTGCGCCATGACGGGAGGGCGCGGCTCTTCTGAGAGATCGGCGATTGAACTCGTAGGCCGAGATTCCACAAATTTATCCACCCACTGCTTAAGGACATAGAGGGACCAGGGCCGAGACCACGTGGTTCGTCCAGCTAAAAAGTCCTTCCACACTTTTACAACGAACTTTCGATCGACTCCGTCTATCAGGCTCGCCGTGCTGTCGAGCAAGGAATCCTCGATGTCGTGCCGCATCTCTTTTTTCAACCAGAGATCAAAGGGAAAAGTGAAACCGCGTTTCGGCCGCTGCACCGCCTGCTGTGGAAGTGCGCCCTGTAGCGCCTCAGTCAACAACCATTTGGGAGCTCCCGACTTAAGCTTGAGAGCGCCAGGAATCCGGAATAAAAATTCAACCAACTTGTGGTCGATGAATGGTACACGTAATTCCAAGCCGTGCGCCATGCTCATGAAGTCTGAATCGCGCAACAGCGTGTTGGTCATGTAGTGGCGGAGTTCAAAATAGGAATTGCGATTGAAGGGATCAAATCTCGCGGCCGACTTCGCTATATCGGCTAGCGGGCGCATGGCGGACTCAGCACTCCTGCCGTCACCGGCCAAACTCAACTGCCGCAAAAGGCGGGGCATAAACAGCGTGCGGGCGAGCGCGTAAGGATGCGGAATGCCACGATCGCCTGCGATAAGAGCTGCCATCTTTTCCATCCTCGGCCCGCGTTTCAGGGTTGCCAGGCTGGTCCAGGCCGCCAGCTTTCGCCGCAATGCAGGATTGACTGTACTGGCATACCAGGCAACGCGTTCCATCCGCGGAACGGCGGTGAAGGTTTCGTAGCCGGCAAAAATCTCGTCAGCCCCCAAACCGGATAGGGCCACCTTGAGTCCCATACGCCGGGTTTCGCGCGAAATGATGTAAGTGTTTACGCCGTCCACGGTCGGCTGATCCATAGCACCGACGATGTGGGGTAACGACATCATCACCTCACGGCTGGAGATCTCAATTTCGTGGTGATCAGTGCCAAAGCGGGTTGAAATCGACCGCGAGTATTCAGCCTCGCTGTAGTCCGACTCATTGAAAACGACAGAAAATGTGCTAAGGCTCGAATGTCTGCTGCTAAGCAGCGCGACCAGGGCGCTAGAATCGATGCCGCCCGAGAGAAAAACGCCCACGGGCACGTCGCTGACCGTGCGTAGAAGGATCGCATCCTCCAATTGAGTTCGCAGTTCGGCGATCGTTTCCGGGCCGATGTGGCGCACTTCCCCGGGTGCTGCGAGGTCGCGCTCTGCGCTGTTCAAGTCCCAATATTTCCTGAGCGTGAGTTCGCCCTCTCGAAGCAGAGCAAAGTGTGCCGGCGGGAGCGAGTGAATCCCCTTGATCAGCGTATCGGGATTTGATACCGACCCATAGCGGAGGAACTGCATGAGCCCAACCTCGTCAATCTGGCGGGCGATGAGACCTGTCTGCAATAAGGAGCGGACTTCAGAAGAGAACAAAAAAAGTCCGTCGCGATGAAAATAGTAGAGTGGCTTTTCACCAAATCTGTCCCGCGCCAGAAACAATACGCGGGTGCGTGCATCCCAGATCGCGAAAGCGAACATGCCCCGAAAACGGTCTAAGCATTGGGTTCCCCACTTTGAGTACGCTTTGAGGATCACCTCGGTGTCCGAGTGGCTATGAAAGGCAACGCCGCATGATCCCAGTTCCGAGCGAACCTCACGGAAATTGTATATCTCGCCGTTATAGACGATCCAGTTTCCGGTTTCACGGTCCTGCATCGGTTGGTGGCCCGCGGGCGAGAGATCAAGAATGGCGAGGCGCCGGTTTCCAAGAAAGATCAAGCTTGGCTGCGGGCCGCTTTCACGTATCACCTGCCATCCGGAATCGTCGGGGCCCCGATGCTCCAACGCCGCCAATCCCTGCAGCAGGCTTTCTTCCTGAACCTGGTCTGGGGAACCAACGGCTCCCACGATCCCACACATGCTTTCCCCCTCTTACTCTTTGGACTGCTCGGCTTCTACTGTTGTGGTGGTTCGGAACTTTGCGGCGTTGAGGGCGCCTTCCGGCGGATCCTCCTTGAGGTGCTGGAGTTCCCACAGCTTCGCCGTGGTGAACTGCTCGAATACGGCATGCATTTGGCAGAAGAGAAAGCCGTGCTTGCCGTCCAAAAAACCAAGACGGAAAAAGTACCAATAAAAAAAAGACAAAAAAGAGCGGCCCGGAAGGTACGGCCAGATTCGCTCTTTGATAAATCGCTTACGTTCCAGGCTCCCTTTGAAAAAGGAAGCTTGAAGCCCTGCGGTGCTTACGCCCCGGCGCACTCGGTCCAATTCGCACGCCTCTTGCGTGGAATAGCCGTTATGCTTGGCGATCCAGAAACTCATGTCGCGCAGGTCCTCGTGGATCAGATCAGACCGGCAATAACCTGCTTTGCCATCGAGAAGCAGATGTTCGTGCACCTCCCGCTGCTCATAACGCCCGTGACCACGCCGAAATAAACGCAGATTCCAGCTTGGATACCAACCGCAATGTCGTATCCATTTGCCATAGAAAATCAACTTGCGGTTCAGGTAAAAACCGTCATAACCATTCCCGTCGGCCGCGACAATCCCGCCAATTTCCGCCGCCAGTTCCGGTGAAACGCGCTCATCGGCGTCCAGGATCAGCACCCACTCGCCGCGAAATGGCACGCTCTCAAGGGCCCAATTCTTTTGCCGAGAGTACCCTTCGAAAGCGTGCTGCACTACGTTGACGCCCGCCTCGCGCGCGATCTCCACCGTTCGATCGGTGCTGAATGAATCCACCACCCACACATCTTCCGCCCACCCGCGGACACTTGCCAGGCAATCAGCCAGGTTGAGTTCCTCGTTGAACGTGGGGATCAGTAGGGAGACGTTCAAGCATCTCACTGTGGTGGCGTCTACTCCCATGGTCATTCCTTCGCCGCCACTGAAACGAGTTCTTCGCCCCGGTTGGCCAGTGCTTGAATGTGTCGAAGCGGCCACGTTATCGTGCCGAACCCCACTCGGCTAACGTTTAGCACATTGGCAGCGACAGACTGCCAACCTGTCGGCTTAGATCGTCTTGACGTGCGCAACTTCTGGTAGCTGACCCCCATAATCGTCCGCGTCAGGGCATTAAACCAACCTGAGAAAGGCTCCTCGGTTTCAACGAGAAGCGACCGCAGGCCTTCGTTCTCCAGCAGTGGTAGCAACGTAGCGGGTGAGAAGTAATAGAGGTGGTAGCGCTCATAAGATGTCCAGCCCGGAAGGCTCGCCTCCCATGAGGCAATGTTGGGCACGGAAATGTGCACAATGCCTCCCTTATTAAGGAGGGCGCTAACCCTGTGTAACATCGCTTTTGGGTCAGGCATGTGTTCGAGCACATGGTTCATGACAATAACGTCGAACTTGGCGTGGTGCGTTGCGCAACTAAAATCCTCCAGATAACCCTGGACAACAGGCACCTTATATGCCTGCCGCACGTGATCGGCAATGTGAGCTGAGGCTTCAATGCCCATGCAATCGAAGCCGGATAGCCGCGCCGCATTTAAGAAAACACCGCTCCCGACTCCGATATCGAGCAAACGACCTCCGCGCACGAAGCGATGTAGCCTGCGAAGGATTTGACGGGCTTTCCATTGGTCAAAGAGCGCCTGCCAGCGATTGTGGCGTGCGGTAAAGTCCTCCGAAAAAAATTCGGCTTCCATCTGCCTGACATATTCCCTAGCACCGCTAAGCAGTGGCAGGAACACGATGCCGCAAAGCTGACAACGCCGTAGCGCCAGGTCAGGCCGTCCCGCCTCATGGCTGCACGCTTCGCCGCCGCACATTGTGCACACGTCTATCGCCAGCGGTTGGATAGCGCTCATCGTTTAGCCTCTTCGAGCGTCATCGCTCCGGACGATAATTGGTTGAACGTATTGATCAAAATTTGGGCGTGCCTCTTCCAGCTAAACTCGCGACTCCTCCGTAGACCAGCATCGATCAAGGACAACCGCAGTTGACTGTCCTCCATCACGCGCCGAATTTGTTGCGCGAAGCCCTTGGGATCAAACGGACTGAAGTAAATAGCAGCATCTCGACAAAGTTCCCGATTGACAGGAGCATCTGCCGCCACAATCGGTAATCCTACAGTCATTGCCTCTACCAAAGGATGTCCGAATGATTCGACCGCCGAGGGATACACGAAGACGTCGGCTCCACCGTACAGTGCCGCGGTTTCTTCAACAGTGGATGGGCTTCTAAATTCGAGGTATTGAAAGAGCTCAGGGGAAGCGGCAAGCAGGGCATCCTCTTTCCATGTGGATGTCCATCTTGCCTGCGCCCAATTGGGATCGGCGGTAGTAACCAAGTGACAGACTGTTCCACTCCTGATCAATTCCAGAAGCGCGCGCAGCAGCGTTGTCACATTCTTATGTTCCGCGTACAAAGATGTATAGAGGAGGCGAGAGGGAAGCCTGGAAGAACCGTTGCCTGAAGGTCGCCTCGTAGCCTGCAACAATGGTGCATTCACCCCATAATAGTTCACTAGACTCTTTTCGTACGGCACACAGCACCAAAGACGCAAGTCATCCAGCATCGACTGCGACGGAGTCATTACGATATCTGCCGCCTTTGCAGATCGACAAATCAAACGCCGCCTCAGTGAGTTCTCCAAGCGTCGACTCATCGTCCTGCGGAGCTTACGCGGATACATCGGAGAAAAGTGCAGCGCATTGCGAATAAGCAGCACCTGTCGACAGGGGCAGCAAAACATAGCAAAGTTGGCTGTGGAAAAGAGTACATCTATTTTCTCGCGCCGCACCAATCGTCGCAAAGTCACGTTGTCAAACCACAACCGCGCTCCGATACCAGCATCGCCAACGTCCGTAACGACGACATGAACATTTGGTGTGAGCCCGCGGATTGATTTGGCTTGGGCCTCGGGGGCAAGGAAAATAAACTCGTGTTCGCTTCCAGAAAGGGCCAGTTCAACCGCCAGATTGTTGATGTAGTTGGCAGCTCCTCCCATTTTTGCCGAAACCGCATTTAATAGGACGCGCATCGTTAGAACCAGTCCGAGCGCTTCGCCGCAAAATGCAGCGCGGTTGCTTCTCTCGATGGAAGAGCAGACTTCTGTCCGAACGTACGCAGATAGGCGATCGCGCCGAAAAACAAAAAGAGAGCAACATTCGAAACAATAGGTGACGTCGCGTCGGGCAAGTTCAGGACGTTCATAATGATCGCCACATAGAGGAACATGTTTGCCGGGTGGTGAATAGGATAGTTTCCCGCCAAACGCCACAGTCCGCTGAGCAGGAGTCCGGTCAGGAACATGCCGGCAGCAACGCCCACGATGCCAAAATTCCAGTACCACTCTCCGACAATCGTCATGCCGGTGGACGTGGTCGCTTCCGCCTCGCTGTTGGCCATGCCGAGATACGCCGTAAACCACGCACCGCGGCTAACTGGAGGTTTTTCCGGCCAGATAATTCGGGGAATGAACGCGTAGTACAAGTCCTTCATCGAGCTGCCCATTTGCAATCCGGACCTGCTCACTTCTCCCACCATGAAGCCGGTGACCTGCGGGATCTCAAACAACCTCTCCATCAATGCATTGAGCTGATCACCCAGAGAAAGCGTGATCGATTCTCCTGTATAGAAAGGAGACGACGATTTCAGGCCCACCATAACCCTGTCGTAGTATTCGCCTTCCTGAATGTTACGAGAAGTGTTCACCGCGGGAGCGACAACCCCGAGGTAAAGCAATAACAATAAGACGACCACGGCTGGAATCCATTTGTAATACTGTCTGCGGCGCGTAAGGAAGACGATGGCTGGCAATAAAGCCAGCATGGTGTAGGACTTGGAATTGCTGCCGCCAAAAAAGGCCGCCAATACATAGACGGTCACTCCGGCGGCAAACAGAAGCCGCATACCAAACGAACTCTGCACATTTGCGCTGGAGAACGCGAACGCCAGCAAAACCGCCATGCAGCCCCATTGCAGCATTCCTCCAAACATTCCCAGGAAAGTGAAAGTCGTGGGACGGTAGATGGCCGCGATCCCAATTGCGTACAGCAAGACGATCCAATGTGGTTTCCAATTCAGCGGCCCTGTAGCATGCCACCGAACGAGTGGCTGAAAGGCCCGCAGCCCCAGGTGCATCATGAAGGTACCGATCAGCGTAATGAAGTATCCAAGCGCCACGTCGTGGGCGGGAATTCGAAGCAGCGGGAAATCCAGCGAGCGATCAGTCAAAAGGGTGGTCCCGGCGTAAATGGTCGCCGGGCCCATCTGCATGCCCAGGAAAAGAAGGAAGACCGATAAAGGATTGATCCAGAGCGGATCACGGCGCGCCTCCATAATTCCGAGAATTAACATTGACGTGCCGATCAGTATCCCGCTCAGCACCAAGCAAATCGCCGGGGAAACCAGGTAGAGGAGTAACGCACCAACGCCCACCAGAGCGAGATGGATCTTCAGGCAAGTAGCGGGCTTCCAAATAAAGCGTCGGGTGCCTTTGCCTTTCAGAGGCACCGGAAACCGGCCAGAACGAAGTTG
>Ga0209422_1000008_pt1 | contig 70802 bp, 55 predicted proteins | sample BlaSpr_A8_OM2_M3_FD_187983 | JGI IMG/M metagenome (GOLD analysis project Ga0209422, IMG submission 187983) | Forest soil microbial communities from Thunder Bay, Ontario, Canada - Black Spruce, Ontario site 2_A8_OM2_M3 (SPAdes) (version 2) | ecosystem: Environmental > Terrestrial > Soil > Boreal... | reverse complement strand
GATTAGGCCGTCGATGGTGTCGAGTTGTTCGGGCTTTTTGACGAGGACAACTTTGGCGCCGAGTTCTTCGAGACGGCGGCGGTGAGCGTCGAAATCGCCTTGCAGGGCGAGGACTCCGATGGTGGGGCGGGTGGTGGTCATTTGGTGTTGGTCGTTCGTCGTTAGTCGCTGGTCGTTCGTCGTTGGTGAATTAGGGTGACGCTTGTTGCGTCATTTTGATTTTAACGGATGCGGCGGTTGGGGAGATCGGAGGTAAGGGGGACGTGACATAGTAGAGCAGGTTGCAGTGAGGGACCGCACCTTAGGCGAGAGTCAATGAGCAAGGAGAGAAGGTATGAACTCAACCAAAAAGACAGCAAGGATCGCAGGTCTGCTCTACCTATTGAACGGGGTGACCGGCTTCTTCGGCATCATCTATGTCCCCAGCAGACTGATCGTATCTGGTAACGCGGCTGCAACCGCCAACAACATCATCGCTTCCGAAAGGCTTTTCCGTCTCGGCATCGTCTCCCAACTGATCTGTGCGGTCGAATTTATCTTCCTGCTCTGGGTTCTGTACCGGTTACTCGGCGGGGTGAACAAGACGCACGCTTCTCTGATGGTAATTCTGGGTGTGGCCTTCGTTCCCGTTATGTGCGTGAATGTGCTAAACGAGATCGCTGCCCTTTCGCTCTTGCGCGGTGCGGACTTCCAGTCGGTACTGGGCCAGCCGCAACGCGAAGCCATGGCCATGCTGTTCCTCGATTTGCATCGGTACGGGTACGTTATCGGCTGGATCTTTGGCCCATGGCTTTTCTTCTTCGGGCTGCTTGTATTTAAGTCGGGTTTCCTTCCCCGCATCCTAGGCGTACTGCTGATCGCGGCGTGTTTCGGCTACTTGGCGGATGGTTTTACGCCGTTGCTTCTGCCCAGTTACGCGGACCTCGTGGGCCGAATCGCGAACATCCCGTTGACCCTGGGCGAACCAGCGATTATCTTGTGGCTTTTGATTAGGGGAGCAAAGGATCAACCATTGGGAGCCGCAGCATGAAGTGAGCCGGAGTTTTGCCGTTGGGTGTCAACTTGGCGAGCCATTCACCGTCCCAATTCCGACCACTCCGATAGTCCCCACCTAGTCGCAAGAACCCGACAAAGGGGGTGCACCCGCGCGGGGAGAGGGAGAACAGCACAAGCTGAAAATGCAGAGTTCTTCGCCGGAAGATCTGCGCTCGGGCGCAGATCTTCGCTTCCTCAGGATGACAGCTGCGTGGAGGATTTCAAAATCTGAGGATGGGGCCGAAGGTGATGCGGAGGTTATTTTGCGCGCCTTGATTGAAATAGATTTCGTCGCCGGCTTCGAGGCGGAGGCCGATGGGGCCGAGGGCGGCTTCGACTCCGGCGGCGGGATAGATGGCTGCGTTCAGGTTGCTGGTGCGGAGGCCGAGGATGGTGCTGGCGAGGTTGCTGTAGGGGAGCAGGCTGGGGCTGAGGCGGAAATCCATGAAGCCGGCTTTGAGGGTGAGGAAGGGACGGAATCCGCCGCCGGAGGGTTGAAGCCTGGGACCGACGAGGCCATGGGTGACGCCGATCGAAGTGTGTTCGATGGCGGCGAGATTTCCGTTGGCGATGTTGCGGTAGGCTTCGTCGAAGCTAATGCCGTAGTCGTAGGCCAGTTCGCCTTCCATGAATACGTTGTGATGAATGCGGTAGCCGAAGCGGGCGCCGAGTCCGAAGTTGCTGGTGCTGGTTTGGGAGATGTTCCAGTAATCGATGAAGATACCGAGTTCGACGCGTTTTTGGGCGAAGAGCGGGGAGGTTGCGAGGAGTAAAAGTATCAGGGTGAGTTTGCGCATGCCGGGCTAGGATGCGTGGATTCGGGGAGTAGTTGGTGGAGGAGGCGTAAATCGCCGGTCAAGCGGCTTCCCCGGTGCGCGGGAATCCAAGGTGCTACGGGTTCGTGGTGTGAATTACTGTTGAGGCTTGTGGGTCTGCAAAGCTGAAAGGGATCCTTCGACTGCGCAGCCGGTTCGCTAAGCGCGAACCGGTCGCTACGCTCAGGATGACTCTTTTTACGAGGTTGCGTTTTATGAAGTTCCGTTGCTGAGGGCATGTTCCTTAGTTTGTTCGTCTCTGCGCAATTCTCTTTGTTCCGGCGATCGCGGGCTGATAATAGGAAAATGGGAAGTACTTTCATTGAGGAACGCTGGCTTCCGAAGTCCGTGCTTTGTCTGCGGGATTACAGTGGCGAAAAATTCCGGCATGACCTGATCGCGGGAATCACGGTGGGGCTGGTTGCGTTGCCTTTGGCCATGGCTTTCTCGATCGCCTCGGGGCTTACGCCGCAGGCAGGGATTTACTGCGCGATTGTCACCGGATTTTTAATCTCGCTGCTCGGCGGGTCAAAGGCCCAGATCGGGGGGCCGACCGGCGCTTTCGTGGTAGTGATCTCGGGGATCGTGGCGGTTCACGGTGTGGATGGACTTTTCATGTGCACCGTGATGGCGGGAATTCTCCTGATGATCATGGGCATTACCGGGATGGGGACGGCGGTAAAATTTATCCCGCGGCCGGTGGTAATTGGTTTCACTAACGGCATTGCGATTCTGATCGCCAGCACCCAGGTAAAAGACTTCTTTGGTCTGCATCTCGATAAAGTTCCCGGGGTCTTCTGGCTGCGGCTGAAGGCTCTGGGGGAAAACTTCCATACGCTTTCTTACACGGCGACTGGGCTGGCAGTGGGCACGGTTCTGATCATGATCGTGTGCCGCGCGGTTTCCAATCGGATCCCCGGCGCCATTGTTGCGTTTCTGCTGGGCACCGCCGCCGTCGTCATTTTTAAGTTGCCGGTGGAGACGATTGGGTCGCGGTTTCATGGAATTCCCGGTGGATTGCCGCATTTCGAAATTCCGCACTTCCACGCCGATCTGATCCATGGGCTACTGGGGCCAGCGCTTACGGTTGCGATGCTGGGGGCCATCGAATCGCTGATGTCGGCGGTGGTGGCGGACCGGATGAGCAACGACCATCACAATCCGAATGTGGAACTGATTGGGCAGGGGTTCGCCAATGTTGTCTCACCCATGTTTGGAGGATTGCCAGCTACGGGCGCAATCGCGCGCACGGCAACGAACATCCGCGCCGGAGCGCAGTCGCCGGTAGCTGGGATGATTCATGCGCTCACACTGTTGTGCATTCTGCTCTTTGCAGCGCCGTGGGTGAGCCATGTGCCGCTGGCGGTACTGGCTGGAATCCTGATGGTGGTGGCCTACAACATGGGCGAGTGGATGGAGATTCCGCAGCTGCTGAAGCTGACGAAGACGGATATCAGCGTATGGCTGGTCACTTTTGCGCTTACCGTGTTCGCCGATCTCACGGTGGCGGTGGAGGCGGGGATGATTCTGGCGGCGCTGCTGTTCATCAGCCGGGTTGCCGCGACCACTACAGTTTCACAAGTCACGGAAGAGTATGTGGAAGATGGACGCATGCACATTCTGCAGGACAAGGACATTCCTTATTACGTGACGATTTTCCGGATTCACGGGCCGTTTCTGTTTGGGGCCACGGATAAAATCAATGCGGTGACGCAGGATCTACACACTCTTCCGCCGGTGGTGATTCTGAGGCTGCGCAATATGACGGCGCTCGACGCCACCGGACTATTTGCGATTGAAGGAGTAGCTCGAACGCTGCAGGCGACGAATCGCAGTTTGATACTTTGCGGGGCGCGCGAGCAGCCCGCCAGCCTGATTCATCAGGCGGAGTTTGAAGAAGTGGTGGGCGCGGAAAATATTTGCGACAACGTGCAATCGGCTTTGCGACGGGCGGGTGAAGTTCACGAGCAGCTGGAAGCGGCCGCGATTGGGCTGAAGGGCTAGTTGCTTTACTGCGACTGAGGCGCTCCCGCGGATCGAAAACCTTGAACCACTGAGGGCACGAAGGTGAACTAAGTCAGGACACATTGTTTCGGAATAGCGGAGCCAGGCGGTCGTACAGGGCTTTGGTCGCCTGGAACAGTTTGTCCAGACCTTCTGTTTCTACACTTAATTCCAGAGATTCCAGGTCGAGGCGCAGATCTCTGGAAAGCTGCGTGGCTCGGCGCACGCGCTCTTCCGAGAGTATGCCGAGCACGGAGTAGGGATCGCGATTTTGGGATTGCAGCACGGTCCACTGCTGGACGGCCCAGGCGGTTTGGCGAATGCTGTCAACGGCGCCGCGGAATTCGGTGAGAACTCGCGGGGCACAATCGCCGGAGAGCACCATCTTCTCCAGCTTCTGAAGTTCATCGGTAGCGGCTTGCAGCCGCTCGGAGATCGAGCGCTCTCTGCCGGGACCAAAACCGGTTGATGCCATGGGAATGCACGCGACGCCCGTCCAATGGACGGTATGTCTTCTGATCCATCGACTGGGATCATTAAAACTTGAATTCGCTGGTCAAGGGTGGCTGGGAGTTGCCGCGGAAGGCCATCTCCGAACGATACCTTGGGAAACCGCCGAGTGGACTATAGGTTGATCTTTTAGACCTAGCTTGACCGTGAGAGGCCGCCGTCGGACCTATTTATGAACAGATTGATCGCAGTGACGGAAGCGGCTGGGCTGGGCCAGCGAAGGGCGCAGCAGTATCTCGGCTTGTTTTGCGTACTGGCGATCATCTACTCGATCTACCTGCATGGAATTCTCAGCGGAACGGCGGAAGTGAATTTGGGCGGCTGGCCGCTCGCGAAGTTTTGCCTGATCTCGGCGCTGCCATTTGCCGTTTTGGCTTTCGCCGACAAGACGTGGACGTCGAGCGATGCCGCTCCAGTGTCGCTGGGCGCGTGGGCTGCGGTGTTTGGTGGGTTTTCGATGAAGTACGGCAGCGGATGCCCGATTACCGCGGCTGCCTTGTTCCTGCCGCTGGTACTCGCTGCTCTGCTGGCGCACATAGTTGGAGCGCTGTGCAATATGGCAGCGTTTCGGTCCTGACTAGATCGGGTGGTTTGGGATACCAGTGCGATTCTGGTGTTGGCGAAACGGGGCATCCTTAGGCCTAACCAGTGAGCTACCTTTTTCTATAGAACGCGCAAATGTTTGCGTTGGAACGGGGGCACGCCCAGGGCGGACGAGGGCGTCCGCCGCTCCACGAGTTTCTTGAAAGAGAAGAGTTTGTGGCTGGGCTGGCGGAGCGCGGCGTGTCGTTCTGGCAGAGCCGTGTATGGGTGCATCCGGTATACTAGAGAGGTATGCCGGTTTTGAAAAACATTGCTGCCATCGCGAAGGGGATGAGCATCACCTTTATGGAGATGTTCCAGCCGACGACGGTGGAGAATTATCCTGACGGGAAGGGTCCGCTGCGCGGGGCGCGCATTGAGGCGCGGTTTCGCGGGGCTCACGTTCTGCAGCGCGATGAGAACGGGTTGGAGAAATGCGTTGCATGTTTTCTGTGCGCGGCCAACTGCCCGTCGAATTGCATCTACATCGAAGCCGCCGACAATACGGCTGAAAACCGAGTAAGCGGCGCCGAACGCTACGCGAAGGTTTATAACATCGATTACAACCGATGTATCTTTTGCGGATATTGCGTGGAGGCGTGCCCGACGGATGCGATTACGCATGGGCATGGATTTGAGCTGGCAACGTTCAACGCCAGCAATCTGGTTTACCGCAAGGAGCAAATGCTGGCCGCCCGGCCAGCACACATGGGAGCGAACGTGGTGTTCAATCAGGCCGACGTGGACGGTGGTGCTCCCAAGGAGATGGTGGCGGGAAGTTAGAAATTCGGGAGAACTGATGGTTTAGACGCCGGTCCTCGGGGCCGGCGTTTGTGCATGGGAAAACGAATATTGGCCACGGATTTACGCGGATCGACACGGATCGATAAAGAGGCAAATATTTTTCGATGAGCGATTTCTTACAAACTGTAAAAGAGCGCGTGGTGGTTTATGACGGCGCGATGGGGACCAACATTCAGTCGCGCAATCCTACGCTCGACGATTATTGGGGCAAAGAGAATTGCAGCGAAGTTCTGGTGCTGAGCCGGCCTGACATTATTCGGGATATTCACGCGGATTTTTTCCGGGCTGGTTGCGACATTGTGGAGACCAACACGTTTGGCGGGTCGCGCATTGTGCTGGCGGAGTTTGAGCTTCCGGATCGAGTGCGCGAAATCAATGTGAAGGCGGCGCAACTGGCGAAGGAAGTTGCGCAACAGTTTTCGACGAAAGAGCGGCCGCGGTTTGTGGCGGGATCGATGGGGCCGACGACGAAACTGCCGTCGCTGGGGCACATCAGTTTTGAAGCGATGGCTGCGGCGTATGAGGAACAGGCGGCGGCGTTGATTGAGGGCGGGGTCGATGTGCTGCTGATCGAGACTTGCCAGGATCTGCTGCAGGCGAAGATTGCAACCATTGGCGTGCTGGATGCGATGCGGAAATCGGGCAAGCGGCTGCCAGTAACAGTTCAAGTGACGCTTCAAGAAAGCGGCACGATGTTGCTGGGGACTGAGATTGGGGCGGCGCTGACGGCTTTGGAGCCATTTGAGGTGGACATTCTCGGGCTGAACTGCGCAACGGGACCGAAGGAGATGAATGATGCGGTCCGGTATTTGGCGCTGAACTCGACGAAGGAAATTTCCGTGCTGCCCAATGCGGGACTTCCGCACAATGAAGGCGGACACGCGGTTTATAAGCTGACTCCGCAGGAACTGGCGGAGTATCACAAGCATTTTGTGGTGGATTACGGAATTCGCATTGTGGGGGGATGTTGCGGAACGACTCCGGAGCATTTGAAGGCGGTGGTGGATGCGGTCTCGGGAGTGGAGCCGGCGAAGCGCGAAGTGAAGCGGGTGGGAGCGGCATCGAGCGCTTACACGTCCGTACCGCTCGATCTGGAACCGAAGCCGCTGATCGTCGCGGAAGAAATGAATACGACGACGCGCGTGGAGCACTTTCGGAAGCTGGTGCAGGGGAAGAAGTACGACGACATTCTGGCGCTGGCGAAGAAGTTGGTAAACGAAGGGTCGCACATGCTGGATTTGTGCTGCGCGATTGTGGGAGAGGATGAGAAGGGATATGTCTCGACCATTCTGGAAAGAATTGCGACGCGGGTTCCGGCGCCGATTCTGGTGGATTCGACCGAGGCGGATGTTGTGGAAGAGGCGCTGAAGCGGATTCCGGGGCGGGCGATTATTAATTCGATCAATTTGGAGGATGGAGAGAAGCGAACTTCGCTGGTGCTGCCGATGGCGAAGCGTTACGGCGCGGCGGTGATTGCGCTGACGATTGATGAAGATGGAATGGCGCTGACGGCGGAGAAGAAGGCGGCGATCGCGCACCGGATTTTCGATCTGGCGACGAAGAAGTATGGGCTGGACGGGACGGACCTGATTTTTGACGCGCTCACTTTGCCGATCTCGACTGGGCAGGAAGAATACCGCAACGCTGGGATCGAGACATTGAAGGCGGTGGAAAAGATTAAGAAAGAATTGCCCGACGTCAAGACGATTCTGGGGGTGAGCAATATTTCGTTTGGGCTGGATGCGTATCCGCGGCGGGTGCTGAATTCTGTGTTTATGCATGAAGCGGTGAACCGCGGGTTGGATATGGCCATCGTGAACTACACGAAGATTTATCCGCTGTACAAGATTCCGCAGGAAGAAGTGGATCTGGCACGGAAGCTGATTTTCCGGGATGCGTCGGACGGCGATCCGCTGCAGAAGTACATGAATCATTTTGCCGGGCTGAAGGGCAAGCCGGCGGCGTCGACGACGGCGCATGTGGATATGCTATCGGTGGAGGACAAGCTGAAGTTCGCCATTATCAATGGAGAGAAATCAGTTGGTGAAGGGGCGAACAAGAAGTCGCTGGAGGATTTGCTGGAAGAGGCGCTGGGTTCTTATTCGGCGCTGGAATTGATTAATACAGTGTTGCTCGATGGGATGAAGACGGTGGGAGATTTGTTTGGCGCGCGCAAGATGCAGTTGCCTTCGGTTCTCGATTCGGCGGGAGTGATGAAGCAGGCGGTCGCTTACCTCGAGCCGAAGATGGAGAAGAAGGAGGGCGGATCGCAGAAGGGGACGATCGTGCTGGCGACGGTGAAGGGTGATGTCCACGATATTGGAAAGAATCTAGTGGATATTATTTTGTCGAACAATGGATTCAAGGTGGTGAATCTGGGAATTAAGCAGCCGGGGGACAAGATTATCAGCGCGGCGCAGGAGCATGGCGCGAATGCGATTGGGCTGAGCGGGTTGCTGGTGAAGTCGACGCTGGAGATGAAATATGTGATCCAGGATTTGCAGCGGCAGAAGCTGGAGTTCCCGGTGATTTGCGGGGGCGCGGCTTTGACGCGAAAGTATGTGGAAGACGATTTGCGGCGGGAGTATGCGAACGCGGTGTTTTACGCGGAGGACGCGTTTGCCGGGCTGCACGTGATGGAAGATCTGATTACGACGGATGGAGCTCGCGAGGCGCGGCTGAAGGATGGGCGCACGGTAAAGGAGTACGCGAAGGCGGCCGCGATTGACGAAGAAACGGGCCCGGTGTTTGCGGAGCGGAGCACGGTTGTGACGGACGCGCCGAATATTCCCGAGCCTCCGTTCTGGGGAGTGCGGGTGAAGAAATATGATGTGCGGGAAGTGTTTCCGTATATCAACGAGACGGCGCTGTTCAAGAATCAGTGGCAGTTGAAGACGGCATCCCAGGCGGATTATGTGCGGCTGGTGGAGGAGAAGTTCAAGCCGATCAAGAAGAAGATAGAGGAAGAGGTGGCTGAGTCGGGATTGTTTGAGCCGAAGGTTGTGTACGGGTATTTTCCCTGCCAGGGGGATGGGAATGATGTGGTGGTGTATGAAGCTGCAGGGACCGATGGTAGCGGCTTAACAGCAGGTCCCTCGACTTCGCAGAATCGTTCGCAAGCGAACGATCCTGCTTCGCTCGGGATGACAAAATCCAAGACGGAGATTTTGCGGTTTACGTTTCCGCGGCAGAGGGAGGGGCGGAGGCTTTGTATTTCGGATTTCTTTGCGTCGAAGGAGTCCGGGAAGATGGATGTGATTGGGTTTTCGCTGGTGACGATTGGGGCGAAGGCATCGGTGGAGACGCAGAAGTTGTTTGAGGGCGGGGAGTATACGAAGTATTTGTATCTGCACGGGCTGAGCGTGGAGACGGCGGAGGCGCTGGCGGAGCTGCATCATAAAACGATGCGGGAGGAGTTGGGGATTGCGGGCGAGGATGCTCCGGCGATTCGCGATTTATTTCATCAGAAGTATCGCGGATCGAGGTATTCGTTTGGGTATCCGGCGTGCCCCAATCTGGAGGACCAGACGAAGTTGTTTGTGCTGCTGAAGCCGGAGGAGAATGTGGGCGTGAGATTGACTTCGGGGTTTTTGCTGGAGCCGGAGCAGTCGACGTCGGCGCTGGTGGTGCATCATCAGGGGGCGAAGTATTTTGTGGTGTGAGATTGGCCACGTATCTGCACGGATGAACACGGATAAAACCGCAAACCGGTAAACCAGTAAGGACACAAAGAACACGAAGGAAATCGGGCGCTTCGGCGCCCCTTCTTTTTTGCCAACCGCGAGTGAACAAGGTGCATCTTTTTTTCATGATTCGCAAATTACAATCCGGGGAATATCGGCTTTATTCGCGCAAGAAAGATGCGAAGACGGGGAAGAGAAAGAATTTGGGGACTTTTGCTTCGCGGGCGGCGGCGCAGAAGCATGAGCGGGCGGTGCAGTACTTCAAGCGAGGATAAGGAGCATTTCTAATAGGGCGCCGAGCCACGCGTTCCGTTGACGGCCATGCAGTCAATGCGAAATGGGTGGCGGAGGGAGCACGTCATAGAGAGGTTGCGCGGGATTTGCCGCGGGATTTTCTTCGGCGAGAGAGATGGCGAAGATGCGGATTTTGTCGTTGTCGGGCAGGGTGATCGACTTTGCGCCCGGCGGCACTTCGATGGGATAGGCGAATAAATAGGAATAGCGATAGGGAACGTTTTCGCCAGCGGCGTTGTGATGATGCGAGCAGTACCATGCGAGGTCGGCGCGTTTGATGTAGCCGGGGGTGATTCCAAGCATCTCGCCATAATCGTCGTGCGAGGTGTCTTTGGAGGACCAGGTGCGATCGTCCCACTGTCCGATGAAGCCGCCCCAGTTTTGGATGTTGAGATCGATGGGGGTATTGCCGAGTTTGAAAGTGGCTGGCTGATCGCCGTCTGCGGAGGCAGCGAGGATGTAGAGGCGGTTATAGGCGGCTTCCGGTAGAGCAATGGTCTGGCCTTTCGGAATGAGCGCGTTCCGGGTGTTCGCGGGGGCGAGCTGGAATGGCACATTGTTGAAAGTGATTTGGGCGGGCAGCATCTCGGCGGGGAGAGAGTTGCCGTGGCCGTCGAATCCGGCTCGTGATTTTGCGCCATCGTTGGTGGCGGTGGCGAGGTTATAGCGCAGAGCAAGCGGCGCCGAGTGCACGGGCGGGAGTTGGACATGGAGCGCGGCTAAGCGAAGAGCGAAGGTGCGGGGTTGATATGCGGAAAATGAGGTGAGCAGAGCGCCGTCATTCACCGCGGCACTGCCGATGAGTTGCTCCTGTCCGTTGACTTCGTGGGCGGTGGTGATTGGGGTATTGAAGGAAACGCGGACATTGGGTTGCGGTTTGCCGTCGAGTTCCACAAGGCGGAGGATAACTTCGTCGGTCTGTTCGGCTTTCTTGAGGGCGAGGACGCGAATGCGTGAGTTGCTCACCTTGAGCAATGACAATTCGCGACCGAGCGCGCCGGGATGTTTGGAGGTTACGAAGGCGATGAGGGGATCATTGAGGCGCTGGGCTTGCCAGTCGGTTTGAGATTGGCGCCAATCGGCGGAGTGGCCGGCGATGCCGTAGATGAATTCGTGATGGCCGAGATCCTGCGTGGCCTGGTCGGTATAACCGCCGCGGGTGCCGGGGGTACGGATGAGGGTGAGACGGATGGTGTGATCGTTTGGTTTGTCGGATCCGTTTTTGCAATCGGTGAGGATGGTTGCGCCGAAGTCTCCGGTCATGTCGGTGAGATCGATCCACTGGTGGGATGGGACTTCGAATTTCTTGGGCTGGGCGGTGGGGCGCTGGATGGTGCCGATGTCCCAGTTATAGATGGCCATTTCGTTGGAGGCGACCAGCGGAAAAACTGCTTTCAAGTTGGATTCTTTGGTGATCCAGTCGATGGCGTTGGCGAATTCGACGCGCCTTCCGGCGTCGCCGGCGGAGAGACGAATGGTCTGTACGAATTTGGACCCGGCGGTTTCACGCGTGACTTCGAGGGCAACGCGGGCGGGGCCATTTTCTACGATGCGGAAGTTCGCGGGGCCGGCGACGTAGGCGCGCGGAGCGGCCCGCTCTTGATCCCAGTCCATATTCCATGCGGGCCAGTGCTCGGGATTGTCATAGGAGATGGCGAGGCGGGCAGGAGCGGAGAGCAGTTCCCTGCCGAGAGATTTATCGAAGATGCTGGCCACGTCGCCATCAGAGTTTAGTTTCACCCGGTAGTATTCGTTTTCGAGCGAAGTACCAGAGACGCGCAGTGCATCGGAAGGGGCAGGTCCTGCGCCCTGGCGCACATCGTAGACGGAGTAGCCGACGGAAGGAACTTGCGCGAGGAAGATGACTTTGCCGTTGGAAAGTTGCGCGGGAACTTCCTTGCCATCGGGGGAAATTACGTGGACGGACTGGGGCAAGCTGTTGGGGAGCGGGAGGGATGCTTCCACTAAGTCTTCGCGGGCGATGTTCAGGGAATTGAAAACGACGACGGGAGTACCGGTGGTTGCGGTGTCTAGCGCGGCGGCGACGGCTTCGGTGGCGTTGGTGAGGACGCCAGCGAACTGGTTCATGGCGATGACGTCATCGTTCCAGGCGAATTCGTAAGACTTGGGTGTGGCGGTTCCGGCGGCGAGGTCGTGGAACTGGCCGCCCATAACGAGGGTCCAGGCCTCGTTGAGACGCTGCAGAGGATAAGGGCGCGCGCCCAGCCACTCGGCGGCAATGGAAGATTTTTCCGCGGCGTCGGCCAATAACTCTTCTTTGCGAAGCCAGCGTTTCTGGTAGGCCTGCGAGGTCAACGAACCGGCGGAGTGATTGGTCAACTCCATTTCACCGGTGTAGCGCGGAAGTCCGGAGGCTTCGGCGGGAGTGATGTCGAGGAACATCTGCTCAGCGTTCGATGAGATTACATGCACGGAGCCGTAGCCAACTTTTACCGCAGGACCTTCCGATTGTGGCAATTGATTCCCAAAGAGTTGGTTTGCCGGCGGGAAACCCGTCGTGCTTTTTGTGACGATGGCTTCGAGGCGCTCCACGAAATCTTCGCGCGGAGCGCCTCCGATGTCGCCGGTGCCGTAGTAGTGATAGTCGGTGAAGACGCCGCTAACTTTGCCGTTCTGCTCAACTCGCGCTGCCCAGTCGTTCTGATGGTGTTCTTGCGCCCGGTCTTGATCGATGCGGGTAAGCTCTCTTACCTGGCTTTGCAGGTGTAGGGATTCTTCGATGTCGTTGGGGTCAGACTGATGCCCGCTTTTCTGCTCCTGATCTAACTTCGCGCGCATCGCCTGCCATTTGGATTTTGCATCCTGAAGAGTTGTGTCGGGAGGGAGAGGTGGAAGCGGCGTGCTGAGGTCGGTATTGATGCCGCCGTCATAGGCACCGGGATTCAGGCCTGCGAGAACGCTTTCGCCGTCAGGGCCGACCCAGACACCGACGTTGAAGGGAGTGCCGTCGGGAGTTTTCTCTGGGGAATCCGGGCCGCCCGCGTTGGCTGAGGATCCCCATACCAGCTTTTGGGTGGAGAATCCCTTTACGCCGGAGTGGGCGAGAATGCTTGGGAGCGAGGACGGGAAGCCGAAACAATCGGGCAGCATGTATTCGGCACTGGCTTTGCCGAGCTCTTTGTGGAACCAGTTGTTGCCGTAGAGGACCTGGCGAATGATGCTCTCGGCGCTGGGGGCGTTGACGTCGCCTTCTTCCATGGAGGAACCTGCGGGAAACCAGCGGCCCTGATTGACGTATTGCTTCAATCGGGCGAAGTCGGCGGGGAAATATTCTTTCATCAAGCGATAGCGATTGGCGCCGCTGAAATTGAAAATGTAGTGAGGATACTTATCGAGAAGGCGGAAGTTATCCTGCATGGTCTTGCGGAGATATTCGTCGATGACCTGGGGATACTCCCAGCGCCATTCGGTATCGAGGTGGGAGTAGCCGACGACGTAGAGGGTTGGGTCTTTGGCGAGGTCGGGTCTTTCGGGAGTTTGTGCGGAGGTTGCGAGGAATGCGAAAGGATTAAAAAGCAGGATGAGGGCAAGAATCCGCGGGGATCGTCGCGTCATAAGCAACAAATGCTAACAGAATGATTAGGGATGGGAGTAGGGAGACGACAGTGCTTGGGCGCCGCTGGTTGCATAGGTCCTTCGGCCCGCAAAGGGCGCGGGCCTCAGGATGACAAGGAGGGTTAGATTGCTCGCATTTTGCGCTGCTCTGCGGCTACGAGGTAAAGCTTTTCGGGTTAATGCGGAGTGAGTTGCGAGTGTTTAGGAACGGCATCAGCTTCAGCCGGAGGCGAGTTGCATAGGTCCTTCGGCCCGCAAAGGGCGCGGGCCTCAGGATGACAGGGAGTTTTAGATTGCTGGCATTTTGCGCTGCTCTGCGGCTACGAGGTAAAGCTTTTCGGGTTAACGAGGAGTGAGTTGCGAGCGTTAAGAACGGCACCAGTTCAGCCGGAGGGGAGTTGCATAGGTCCTTCGGCCCGCAAAGGGCGCGGGCCTCAGGATGACAAGGAGTTCTAGATAATTATATGCGCGGCGCGCGAATGAAGTCCCGTCAGGGCAGCAAGCCGTAGACGGTGACCTCGGTGCGGGTGCTGACGTAGACGTGGCCATTGGCGATGGTGGGCGGAGCGAACTTGACCGCACCGCCAGCATGGTCGCGGCCATTGGGCGCCTGCGAACTGTTCCAGTACTCGGTGGCGAGGTTGTTCGCGTTAAAGGCATGCACAATCGCGGGACTTGGGCCGGGGGCGGGAGGACCATACTGGCTGGAATCAATGGCCCACACAATTCCGTTGGACGCACCCTGCGATGAAATCGAAGGAGTGGCGCCGGGAAAAGTAAAGATGCCGGTCGATTTCGAAGCCGGAGCGGTAATGAAAAGCCCGGTGGAAGGATTGAAGGCAAATTGTTTCAGGTGATCGCCGCGTCCGCCGACGTACAAGCTGTTCTGCCAGAAGGCGAGCGCGCCAAAGAAAGACGTCGGGCCGGAAAAGCTCTGCACGATCTGACTGTTGCTCGCGGCCTGGTAGTGTCCCATGTTGTCGCGATCGATCAAATAGACCACGCCTTCCTTGCCGGTTTGCGCGAGAAGATGGAGCACCGGCCCGGTAGGTTGATCGGGCAACAGAAGCACGGCTCCTGAGCCCAGGTCGATGTCATTGTTGGCGAGATTTTGTTGATCGTCGGGAGTGAACCAGTCGGTCACAGAAAGAGAGGTAGAAGGATCGAGGCGCAGGATACTATCGCCGTAATCTGGGATCGGAAAGGCTGAGGTGTTGGCGTCGAAGACACCGTTTCCGGTGGAGACATAAATCGCGCCGCTACTGTCTACGGCGGGAGATCCGCCGGATGCCCAAATACCGCCTAAGCCTCCGTTGGGCGTGGTGTTGAAGACGGCGGTCTGCGCCTGGACGTCAGTGGCGCTGTAGCCGATCAACCAGCCGTGGAAGGGCTGTTCATCTTCGTGAGATGCCCAGGCGATGTAAACCACTCCGCCCGCCAGAGTGAGGCCGGGGCGCTGATTTTGATTCCTGGGATCGAAAGACAGGACGCCGCCAGAATTGCCTTGGCCGACTCCGAGGACGGAGGCTTGGATGAGTTCGGGCGCGCTAAATTTTTCGTTGCCGGTGGCCAGATCCAGAGCATGGAGTCTTTGGTAGAACGTGCTGGTCGTGACATTTTCCGACTTGCTGACAACATAAATTGTGTCGCTCGAGGGATCGATGACGGGAGTACCGGTGACGCCAACTTCCGGCTGGATATCACCGTCACCGCCTCCAACATTTTTCCATGGCACCGAAGTCTCGTCGGGGTAGGAGCCTCCATGAGCGGAATCCAACAGATTGACTTGCCAATATTGCACGCAGGGACTGGCGTCAGCATCGAAGGCGAAAAGGCTGTCGTGCTGCGTGGCGACGAAAATCACGTTGTGAATGCCGCCGTTGATATTTACGTTTGGAACCCACAGCGGCTGAGTGTAGGTAGCGCCGTCCACCGGGCAGGAAAAAAGTTTTCCGAAAGTGGTGGAGTTCACGTTGGCCGGGGTTAAGGCGTATTCCTGCAGGTTTGTGCCATCGACGGAAAGGCTGTTGTGGAAGGTGGACACTCCGGCGAGATCGGTGACGGCGACGGTGGCCGTGGCTGAGACTGAGGAATTGGCGGTGCTGGTTGCGGTGACGGTGTGAGTGCCGGCGGTTGAGGGTGGGGTGTAAAGGCCGTTGATGATGGTCCCGACTGATGTGTTGCCGTTCTGTATTCCATCTACAAACCAATTGACGCCGGATCCGCCGGTGATCCACGCGGTGAATTGTTGAGTTTGGGTGGTGACGACCAAGGCTGCAGCGCGCGGGGAGATGGTGATAGGCGCGACCGTGAATGGCTTCCCTGCACTGGCTACTCCGTTGGCAGTTACGACCACGTTGCCGTTGGTAGCTCCCGTGGGAACTGAAACTACGATGGAGGTTGGGGACCAGGCAGTGGGCGTGGCCGCGGTTGTGTTGAAGGTGACCGCGCCCGTGCTCGCGCCGAAGTTTGTGCCGGTGATTGTGACGGGGACGCCGACCGCTCCGGTTGTCGGTGACAAACTGGTGATCACGGGCACTGGGAATACTGAAAACTGCACTGCGTTACTGGCGATTCCGTTGACGGTGACGATGACATTTCCCGTGGTTGCGGCGGCAGGGATGGTGAAGGTGATCGAAGTTGCGCCCCATATTGTCGGAGTGACGGTGGCGCCATCGAAGGTCAGCGTGCTTGTGCCCTGAGTCGCACTGAAATTCGTGCCGGTGATCGTGACCGATGTGCCAGTAGGACCGGACGGTGGCGACAGGCTCGCGATGCCAGGGGTTCCTGGGAGGGTGAACAGAACTCCCGCGCTAGATACGGAATTTACGGTTACCACTACGTATCCCGAGGTGGCGTTGGCCGGAACTATCGCAACAATCGCGGTAGCGCTCCAGTTGGTAATCGTTGCGGCTATCCGGTTGAAGGTCACCTGGCTGGAAGCTTGAGTGGCGTCAAAATTCGTGCCGGTGATTGTGACTGATGTTCCGGCGGGGCCGGAGGTTGGCGACAAGTTTGTGATGGCGGGAGTTGGCAGCACGGTGAAGGACACGCCTGAACTGGCGAGGCCATTTACGGTTACCACTGCGTAGCCCGAGGTGGCGTTGGGGGGAACTATCGCAACAATCGAAGTGGCGCTCCAAGTGGTAATGGTTGCGGGCACCTGGTTGAAGGTCACCTGGCTGGAAGCCTGAGTGACGCCGAAATTCGTCCCGGTGATGGTGACTGATGTTCCGGCGGGGCCGGAAGGTGGCGACAAATTTGAGATGGCGGGGGTTGGTGGCGGCGGGTTTGTCGCTACGGTGAAAGGTACACCTGCGCTGGCGACACCGCTGACGGTGACGATTACGTTTCCGGTGGCAGCTCCAGCCGGCACGGGAACTACGATCGAGGTTGCGCTCCAACTGGCAGGAGTTGCGGGAATGCCGTTGAACGTTACTGTGCTTGCGCCTTGAGTTGCGCCAAAGTTCGCTCCGGTGATGGTCACGCTTGTGCCTATCGGGCCCGAGTTTGGCGAGACGGACGTGATGCTCGGAGGCAATGGTGGAGGGGGCGTGGTAGTGGAAGTTGCGGGGGCGACGCTTTTAACGCTGCTGCATCCGGCCAGGCCCAGCATTAATATCAAACAAATCCCAAGAGCACGAATCGACCCACGACTCACGCCTCACCTCGCACAAACTCTGTTTTGAAAGCGGAACAGCGGCAGACATGGCATGGGGGCGACCTCGCAAGAAGTACCTATCCTTGGTCGATCGGGCCGGAGGGGCACAGGCTGGCTTTTGCATCAGCCCGGCTTCTCTGGCAGGGATTCACATTGTAGCGTGAAACTTGATCAGCGAGTGAATTAGTTGCGTGAATTTGTTGTGCGAATCACTTGCGTTATCGCCGTTTAGTAACTTGGCGGAGGTTACCGAACGTTCCGTGCCGAGCGGGGAGGCAAGTTCAGTTTCCTGATAACCTCAAGCAGGAATAGGAGAAATACCGTCGTTGCCGCCAATTATTAATGCGCAGGGAATTTCGAAGGCGTTTGGAGCGAATCCGCTCTTTCAGAATGTATCTTTCACGGTTTCAGAGGGCGACCGCATTGGGCTGATTGGGCCGAATGGATCGGGCAAATCAACGCTGTTGCGAATTCTGGCGGGCGATGAAACGCCGGACAGCGGCGAGATTGCGGTGCGAAAACGAATCCGACTGAGCTATGTTGAGCAGGACTCGACGTTCCCATCCGGGGCGACGGTGCGGGCGGTTGCGCAGAGCGCAATGATACGCGCGAAAGTGCCGGAATCGGAGCGCGGCACTCGCTTCGCGGAGACGCTAGGCAGAGCTGGATTTGAAGAGTTGGATGTGGAAGCTGCCGCGCTCTCTGGCGGATGGCGAAAGCGGCTGGCGATCGTAGAGGCGCTGGTGCAGGGGCCTGACATTCTGTTGCTCGACGAACCTACGAACCATCTTGACCTGGCGGGGATTGAGTGGCTGGAGGAGTCGCTGGCGGCGGCTTCTTTTGCATGCGTGGTGGTGAGCCACGACCGATATTTTCTGGAGAACGTTGCTACCGAAATGGCAGAACTGAACCGGACGTATCCCGATGGTTTGTTGCGGGTTTCGGGCGGGTACACGCGGTTCCTGGAGAAAAAAGAAGAATTTCTGCACGCGCAAGGTAAACGGCAGGAGGCGCTGGAAAACCTGGTGCATCGGGAGATCGAGTGGCTGCGGCGCGGAGCGAAGGCGCGCACCAGAAAGTCGAAAGCGAGGATCGACAAGGCGGGCGAGTTGATGAGCGAACTGGCGGATTTGAATGCCAGGCGGCGAAGCGGGAGCGCGCAGATTGATTTCTCAGCCACTGATCGGAAGACGAAGCGGTTGATCGAGTTGGAAGAAGTCTCCTGCGAAATCGGAGATCGAAAGTTGTTTACGGGACTTAATTTTGTAATTACGGCTGGGATGAGAGTTGGATTGGTGGGGCCGAATGGGAGCGGGAAGACGAGCTTGTTGAGACTGGTGCGCGGGGAGTTGTCGCCGAGCGGTGGCGAGATTCATCGGGCGGACTGGTTGCGAATTGTTTATTTTGACCAGAGCCGCGAATTGGATCCGGATGTAACGCTGCGGCGGGCGCTGGCTCCGGAGGGCGATTCGGTGGTTTATCAGGATCGGGTGATTCACGTGGCATCGTGGGCGGCGAAGTTTTTATTTACGGGCGAGCAACTGAACCAGCCGGTAGGAAAACTTTCAGGCGGAGAGCGGGCGCGAGTTTTGATCGCGCAACTTATGTTGCAGCCGGCCGACATTCTGCTGCTGGATGAACCAACGAACGATCTCGATATTCCAACGCTGGATATTCTGGAAGAAAGTCTGCTTGAGTTTCGCGGATCGCTGGTGCTGGTTACGCACGATCGCTACATGCTGGATCGGGTCTCGACCACAGTGATGGGGCTGGATGGAGAGGGCAACGCAGGACTGTTTGCCGATTACTCGCAGTGGGAGGCGTGGCTGGAGGAAGGCAAGGCAGAGGCGAGGAGCGCTGCGCGTTCGGCGGGGCGCGAGGTGGGAGCTGCGGAGCCGGAGCGACCATCCTCGGGGAGAAAGAAGCTTTCGTATCTGGAGGCGCGAGAGTACGAATCGATTGAGCATCGTGTGGCTGAGGCTGAGGAGAAGTTACAGGCGAAGAGGGAGCAGATGGAAGACCCGGAGATTGCCAGCGACGGGGCGCGACTGGTGACGGCGCACGCGGAAATGGAAGAGGCGCAGGGGAAAGTGGATGCGCTCTATGCGCGCTGGGCGGAACTAGAAAAGAAAAAGAACTGAATTGATGTTGGTGGAAATAGTTTTAGCGCGCCAGACAAAAGGCAATGATCGTCTCGCCGCGGATTCCGGTTTTATCTTCGACTTGCTGCAGCAGAGTTGATTCGAGATCGTCCGGATCGGGCTTGATCTCGCAGGCGGCGATTTCTTCGTCGGAAGCTCCGTGGTAGCAGAGCTCGCAGACTCCCAGGCCATCTTCGCCCAGGCCATCTGCGGAGCGGATGGGCGGGCCAAAGACGCGACAGGTCATGGGGCGCGATTCGTAGAGGTCACAGTTCCCTGTTTCAGGATCGAGGGCAGGACAGGGCTCGTCGTTGGCGAAGGCGGAAAAGCGTGCGGCGGCGTCTTCGTCTTCTTCTTCATTAAGCAAAATGCCGGTTGCTGAGTCGCCGGGAAACTCGGGCGAGAGGCGAGTGACCGCGTGGTTTGCGCGGGCGCGAATCCGAAGGGCTTTTTGCGGCGATGTTTTTTCGAGATCGGCGAGGCCCTGCCGCAAGCGCTGGGCGTCGAGCTGGTTGATGGGGAAAACTCCAATGCAGCACTGCGTGCACCCGGGACGGCAGACCAGCCAAGCGCCGCTGCGCTGGGCCGCATCGGCCAGGGCGGAATCCACGATCTGGATGAGGGCGCGATCTTGGGCGGCGGGAAAGGGACGGCGCATGGCTTTATCTATATTACGCAAGTGTGGGGCTTTGAGAGGATAGGCGGGGAGAGGTTAGTGGGAAGTGTTTTGCCATAGAGGACAAAAGCGATCGAGCTGCGCTCGATGGACGACCGAGGGCGGCCGTCCCCACATAGGCTGCTCGGGGCAGGCTTGGGCGAGTTGTTTCCACGTGAGCAGTTAGGAAGAAAGATTTTTTATCGCGGGGAGGAGGTCGGTATTGAGACGGGATTTATCGACGAATCCTTGAGCGCCGGCTGCGAGTACGTGCGGAAGGAGTAGGGCGGCGTCGTGCTGGCTCAACATTAAGATTTTGACATTGGGTACTTGCTGGCGAAGGCGAGTTGCGGTTTCGAGGCCGCTCAGGCCGGGCATGCTGACGTCGAGGAGAATAACATCGGGCACAAGCTGGCATGCCATTTGGATTGCCGATTCGCCGTCGCCGGCTTCGAAAACTTCCCAACCAGACTCAGAGGAAAGAAGGTGAGCGACACCGCTCCGAACCAGTCGGTTATCGTCAACGACAAGAATGCGCATGGAATGATGGAGGATGGCTCCTTTAATGATTATGCTATTTCGCGCCGCGATTGTGGTAACTAAGTGGGGGCTAGTAGAAGTAAGCGTGGGAATTTCTGAGAAACGTAAGATATCGAACGTTCATTTGCAGTTGGCGCTGATAGGTATTTGGCATCCCCTGGCAATGAAGCTTGAAACGATACGTACCTAGTGACGTCACCACTGCATTTCGACTGACTGACCTTTGACGGACGGAGGGGTGCAGTGTGTCAGGCGCCCTGTCCGAATACAGACGCCGTGTCACTGGCTGGACGTTTGCGAGCGTGAGCTAAGTACACGGCTCGATAGCCTGCCGCAGCTAATCGATTCCAAACAAAGGGTTTTTGGTTCGGCCATGTTTTGGCCTGGGTCGTGCAATTGGCACGATGGGAAGTTGTGTGCGGAGGAATTGATCAGCATGACTTGCGTAGTGACAATCTTCAGGAAAAGAGTTCGCGAGAATTTTGCCGCGGTGACGGCGGGTTGGGTTGTCTTATTGTTAGCATTATTTTCAACGGCAGCGATGGTGACGGCGCAGGACGCGCATTTTCACAATGCGCCCAAATCCAGTGCGCAAGTGAAAAATCCATATGCCGGACAGAAGGCCGGGGCGGTGGCGGGCTCCAAGCTATATGCGGCGAACTGCGGGTCCTGCCACGGGATTGCCGGACGCGGCACGGGAAACATTCCGGCGTTGGCGCATGGACCGGCGCAGACAGCTCCCGATGGCGAAGTGTTCTGGTTCGTCACTACCGGGTCGGTGGATAACGGAATGCCGTCGTGGTCGACGATGCCGGAAGCGCAACGCTGGGAGATCGTGACGTATTTGAAGTCGCTCAAAAATGCTACGAATATACCGGCGAGTTCTCCGGTGGCGAGCGTGAAGCCGGAAAAGACGAATGCGCCGCCTCCGCAGCCACCGTTTACGGATTTTCGGCACGAACAACCGGGGACGGCTCGCAAAATAACCGTGCAAAATCTTCCGGCGCCGTACGTCACGGAATCGGCGAGCAACGGGCCGGAGGTAGTTGCGCGACCGCAGGATGCGTGGCCGAAAGCTCCGGCTGGGTTCAGCGTGCAGCAATACGCTACGGGACTGGATAATCCACGGCTGATTCGCACCGCTCCCAACGGCGATGTTTTTCTGGCGGAAAGCAACAGCGGAAAAATCAGGGTATTTCGCGGAATTACCGCCGATGGCAAGCCGGAGCAGGAGGCGATTTTTGCTTCGGGGCTTAATGAGCCGTATGGGATTGCTTTCTATCCTCCGGGAAATAATCCTCAGTGGATTTATGTGGGAGACACGGATGCTGTGGTGCGGTTTCCGTACCGGGAGGGAGACGTGAAAGCGAGCGGAGGCGCGCAGCACGTGGTCGATCTTCCGCACGGCTCGGGGCACTGGACGCGGGATGTGCAGTTCACGGCGGATGGTAAGAAAATGTTTGTGGCGGTGGGATCGGCGTCGAATGTCGACGATCCTGACACGACGCCGGAAGAGAAGAATCGGGCGGATATTCTTGAGTTCAATCCCGATGGATCAGACATGCGCATCTACGCGTATGGAATTCGCAATGCCGGCGGCGGGCTGGCGATCAATCCAAAGAACGGAGAACTTTGGTGCTCGGTGAACGAGCGGGATGGGTTGGGAGACAATCTTGTGCCCGACTATATTACGCACGTGCAGGAAGGCGGCTTCTACGGGTGGCCGTGGTGGTACATGGGCGGACATCAGGATCCGCGGCATGAGGGAAAGCGTCCGGAATTAAAAGATAAGGCGATTGTGCCCGACGTGCTGTTGCAACCGCACAACGCTTCGCTGGAGATGACGTTCTATCAGGGCGGGCAGTTTCCGGCGGAATATCAGGGAGATATTTTTGCGTCGGAGCATGGATCGTGGAATCGATCGGTGCGAAGCGGGTATGAAGTGATTCGCGTTCCGTTGCATCAGAGCAGCCGGGCCAGCGGCCAGTACGAAGACTTTGTGACCGGATTTGTGGTGGACAACGGGCACGTTTGGGGGCGGCCGGCAGGCGTTACCGTGGCTCGCGATGGAAGTTTGCTGGTGACGGATGATGCTTCGAATTCAATCTGGCGAATCAGTTATACGGGAAAGGAAAGCGGGCAGGGCGAGCATAATAATGCAAGCCATGGTTCGAAATGAGCTTCGAGGTAGAAGGCGCGCGGTGGCAATACTGGGTACGATCGCGGTTCTGGGCTTATGCGCTTTTCAATTTGGCGACCGGAACGAGTTGAACAAAATGCCGTTCCGGCAGGTGCAGCGACTAGCTCTTGATCTGGCGAAGGCGCGGAACCTGGCCAAACAAGGGAACATTGATCTGCTGGTGGGGGAAACCGAGCCGGGGAAGACCGTGACTTTGCGTGGCGAAGTGACGGACGCGAATTGTTACCTGGGCACGCACATGCACGCCTACGATCATGCGTTCTGCGCCAAACTGTGCGTTGCGGCGGGAGGGCCGCTGATATTTCTTCCGGACGACGGCGGTGAGATCTATGTGGTGCTCAACGAACGAAATGGAATGCGGGTGCCGGAGAATATTCTTGATCGGATTGGCGTTCCGGGAATCTTAGTGAGAGGGAAGGTTTTGAACGCTGAGGGACTGCGAGCGCTGGCGGTTGAGGGGTTGGTGCAGTAAAGCATGCGGGTTGTAAAGCAATTTAAATTTATCTTTGGAGGTCAATCATGAATAGCAAGGCAGTATCGGCAAAATTAGCGGGCGAGGTTTCGCTCGGCGGGAAACTGAGAGTACATCGGCTTGGCTACGGAGCGATGCGGCTAACAGGCGAAGGAATTTTTGGTCCGCCGAAAGACAAGAAAGCTGCGGTGGCGGTGCTTCGGCGAGCGGTGGAACTGGATGTCAACTTCATCGACACAGCCGATTCGTACGGACCGAGCGTGGACGAGGAATTGATTGCGGAAGCGCTGTACCCTTATCCGAAGGGGCTGGTGATTGCGACCAAGGGCGGGTGGAATCGTCCGGGACCGAATCAATGGACGCACGATGCGTCTCCCGAGCATCTTCGCAAAGCGATTGAAGGCAGCCTGAAGCGATTGCGGTTGGATCGGATCGACGTTTACCAACTGCACGCGCCGGATCCCGTGACCCCTTTCGACGCCTCGGTAGAGACTCTGGCTGAGTTACAAAGACAAGGAAAGATTAATCTGATCGGGCTGTCGAACGTGACGCAGGAACATATTGAACGAGCACGCAAGATTGCGCCGATCGTTTCGGTGCAGAATCGCTACAGTTTCGCGGACCGCGAATGGGATTACGTGGTGGATTATTGCGAGAAGAACAACATCGCGTTCATCCCGTGGTTCCCGCTGGGAGCCGGCACAGTGGCTGGCGACGCGCTGAACCGGATTGCGAAGGCGCATAAGGCTACGCCGATGCAGGTTGCGATGGCGTGGCTGCTGAAGCGCTCGCCGATGATGCTGCCGATCCCAGGAACGTCGTCGGTGCAGCATCTGGAGGAAAATGTTGCCGCGGCTTCGCTGCAGTTGACGGAGGAAGAGTTCGAGTCGCTGGCGGGAGTGGCCCGGCAGGCGGCATGAACCTTGTTTCCGGTTTCCTGTTTCTAGTTTCGCGATTCTTAATTCCCAGCGGATCAGGTGCCGCTTGCCAGGTTGGTTCTGGTGAGCGGCAACTGACGGATGCGCTTTCCGGTGGCGGCGAAGATGGCGTTGCAGAAAGCGGGAATAAAGGGAGGCACGCCGGGTTCGCCGACGCCGGCGGGCGGAGCATCGCTCTCGACGATATAGACGTTGGTTTGATAGGGAGCCTCGTTGATTCGGGCGACGGGATAATCGTAGAAATTCGATTGCACGATCTTGCCGTCTTTGGCGGTTATTTCTCCGCTGCGGGCCACGCTGGTGCCGAAAACCGCGGCGCCTTCGAATTGGGCGCGAGTGATTTCCGGATTGACTACCAGGCCCGCATCCAGGGCCAAATCCACGCGAGGAATTTTGACATCGCCATCGTCACTGACTTCGACTTCCACTACGGCGGCGACATAGGTTAAGAAGCTGCGATGAGCGGCGATGCCCATGGCGCGGCCCTTGCCGAGCTTGCGCTTCCCCCATCCGGATTTTTCGATGACTAATTCGGTCACGTGGCGAAGGCGGCCGGTTTCCCAGGGATAAGTGTCGAAAGATGCTCCGTAATTGGGATAGCCGGTAGATTTCAGATCGAGCTTTCGGGGCGGACCGATGAGTTCGAGGAGGTAGTCGGCGGGATCGCGGCCGGCGCGGTGAGCCAGTTCATCGGTGAAAGTTTGCACAGCGAATCCGTGATAGATATTGGCGACCGAACGCAGCCAGCCGATGCGGACGTGCGCTTTGGCGGGGCCGTTCTCAATGCGAATGTTCGGAATGTCGTAGGGCATGTCGGTCCAGCCCTGGGCCAAGTGGCCGGCGTCGCCGTAGACGGCATTCACGTCGTAGATGGAAGGGATGGGCGGAAACACAGAGCGCTGCAGCCAGGCTGTGGGCTTGCCTTTTGAATCGAGCGAAGCTTTCAGGTACATGGCGGCGACGGCGTTGTAATAGTCGAACTTGATATCGTCTTCACGGCTCCAGACGACTTTCACCGGCTTGCCCAGCTTTTTCGAGAGCACTGCGGCTTCGGCGACGTAGTCTGGTTTGGATTTTCTGCCGAAACCGCCGCCGAGAAGGGTGACGTGGCAGATGACGTTTTCCTTCGGTATTCCCAGTTCCTGGGAGATGATGGCTTGCGCGGCTTGAGGGTTTTGCGTGGGAGCCCATGCCGTCACCTTGCCATCTTTATATTCGGCGAGAGCGACCATGGGCTCCATGGAAGCGTGAGCCAGCAGCGGAACATAGTAGTCGCCTTCAAACACCGGTTCGCCTTTGGCGAACGCAGAATCTACATCGCCTTCGCTGCGAATGGCTTTGCAAGGTTGGCGGGCGGTGTCGTGCAATTCTTTTTCGTAGGCATCGGAGTTGTAAGTTTCGTTGGGGCCATTATCCCAGGCGATGTTTAATTTTTTGCGGCCTTGAAATGCGGCCCAGGTGTTGTCGGCAATTACGGCAATGCCGCCAAGGGGTTGAAAGGCGCACGGCGGCTTGAAGGGATCTATGGGAACGGTCTGCTGAACTCCGGCAACTTGCAACGGAGCTTTGTCGTCATAGGATTTTACTTTTCCGCCGAAGACGGGAGGATGTTCGATGGCGGCGTAGACCATGCCGTCTATTTTCGCATCCATACCGTAAGAGGCTTTGCCGGTGCAGAGGTCGGTGAGGTCGAGGCTATCCATTCCCTTCCCGATGTGGCGCCAGGCGTCTTTGGTTTTGAAGTGCAGGTCTTCTTTTTTGGGTACCGGCAAGGATGCGGCTGCACTGGCGAGTTCGCCGTAGCCCAGCCGACGGCCACTTGCGGTGTGGACTACGGTGTGAAGATCGGTTTTGCAATCGGCGGGAGAGACGCCCCACTGCTGGGCCGCCGCCTGGATCAGCATGAAGCGCGCAGTGGCACCGGCGACGCGCATGGTGTCATAGAAGCTGCGAATGGAGTGAGAGCCGTCAGTATTTTGATCTCCGTAGCGGGAATCGCCGATGGCCTGCTCGACCTTTACGCGTTTCCAATCGGCATCAAGTTCGTCGGCGACAACCATGGGAAGAGATGTGCGAATGACCGTGCCCATCTCGGAGCGGGACGCGACGATGTGGACGGTGCCATCGGTGTCGATGCCGACGAAGACGTTGGGATGAAGGGTGGCGAGATCGGCTGGAGTGCGGTAGGGAGCGGATTCATCCGCCCAGAGAAGTGTGGGAACGTAATGCGCACCGAGAATCAGGGCACTGGAGCCGGCGATGCCTTTCAAGAATCCGCGACGGGAGAGATTATAGATGGAACTCATACGCCCTCCTTCGCCGCGGTTTTGATCGCGGCACGAATTCGCTGATAGGTTCCGCAGCGGCAGATGTTGCCGGCCATTCCTTCATCGATCTGCTCGTCGGTGGGCTTGGGCGTGGTGCGAAGCAGGGAGATGGCTTGCATGATCTGCCCAGATTGGCAGTAGCCGCACTGCGGGACATTGTGCTGCATCCAGGCCAACTGCACGGGATGAAGGCCCTTGGTTCCGATGGCCTCGATGGTTGTGATTTCTGCGCCGGATACCGAACTCATGGGGGTGACGCAGGAGCGGAGTGCGTTTCCGTTTTTGTGGACGGTGCAGGCGCCACACAAGGCGACGCCGCAGCCAAACTTTGTTCCGGTGAGGCCGAGAACATCGCGAAGGTACCACAGCAGCGGCATATCGGGACTGCCGTTGAAGGATCGATCAACTCCGTTGACCTTAAGTTGGACCATAGCCACCTCTATATATCAGGCTGCGATTGCAACTTTCGAGAAACAGGATAACTCTTCCGTGGCGCGATGTCGCTGGTTCCATATCTTTTTAAATCGGCTTGTCTTTTTAGCGGTTGCCGGCGGAAGCAACGACGATTGACGATTTTTATGCTACTTCTTCGTAGTTGCGATTCAGGTGCGCCAGACGCTCCATCTCGAGCATCACCACGGAGAAATCTTGGCCGGGTGAAGAGGATAAAGCCGCGGAATTAATCTGGTAAGCGGCCTGAGCCGCCGGCATAACGGCATCGAGGGCAGTAGCGGTTTCGAGGATCAGGCGCAGATCCTTGTGCATGAGCTGCACGGGAAATTGCGGACTGTAGTCATTGTGCGCGGCGCGGATAAGCTTTCCCACATGGGCGGGAGCGATCACGGCAGTTTGACCGAGGACCTCGAGGAGAAGACCGCGCTCCAATCCAGCTTTCTGGCCGAAGGCACACGCTTCGGCAATGGCCTGCATGCCGACAGCGAGCAGCGTATTCACTACCAGCTTCATGGTTGTACCGGAACCGCTGGGGCCGAGATGAAAGTAGCGGGAAGCGATGGAGCGAAAGATGGGTTCGACCGTCTCAAAAATATTTTGAACGCCGCCAGCCAGCAAGGTAAGAGTTCCCTGCTCCGCGGCCGGGGTGCTGCCGGAGATTGCGACGTCGAGCACATGCAGGCCGAGGCTCGCGCCCTGGCGGGCCAACTCACGGGAAGTTTCAGGGAGGATGGTGCTCATTTCCAGGATGACGGTTCCGACCGGCGCATGCGCAAATACGCCCTCAGACGAGGTAAAGACCTGCTGCACGGCGTCATCATTGGTGAGGCAGGAGAGAATGACATCGGCGCTAGCGGCGAGCTGTGCGATCGAGTTGGCGACGGTGGCTCCGTGGGGGACTAGCGCGGAGGCTTTGGATGAATCGAGGTCATACACGGTGAGCTTGTAGCCGTGATCGAGAAGCCGCTGACTGATTCGGCTGCCCATGTTGCCCAATCCAATGAAGCCGAGCCGGGTGCGATTCGCGATGATTGAGTTCACGTTATCTCCTGGAAAATAAAATGCAGACGGATTCTTTCGTGATGCATTCCGGCCTCCAAACACAGAGAGCCACTCCGCCGAGAGAAATTGTGTTGTGCGAATAGGTTAGGGCAAGGGTATCTGCGGCTTGAGCGCCGCGTGCTGGTTCAGATTTCGACACTGCGACCAAGGGCTGACACTTGGGAGCTCTGAATTGTGGATGGAAAGGCACGTCGTACGACGACTTATTTGGAAGAGATCGGTCCAGTGATCGGCGCAACTGCAGGTCCCCTTCGACAAGCTCAGGGCAGGCTCTCCACTGCGCAGATCACCGCTCTCGCGGTGATTTGCTCAGGTCGGGATGACAGGGTTAGGGGATCTGAGACATACACAAGGCAACCGACTTCGCTCAGGGCGGGTTCTCACCGCGCAAAGAACGCTTTGTTCGGAATGACAATCGCTTTGCATCAGTCAGCGGAATGCTAAAAGGTTGATCGTGCGAAGCTTTGCGCTTTAGCTTAGACTCTCTTTTCGCCTTGGAGGGATGCTTTGGCTCGTTCGCTTACAATTTCTTCCGCGCTGAAGAAGCGCGCGGCACGGATCGAAGTGTTGCTGATGGATGTTGACGGGACGATGACAGACGGCAGCGTTACGCTGCTGTCGCAACGCGATGGAACCGCCCTGGAGATCAAGACTTTTGACGCGCACGATGGACAAGGGCTGACGCTGGCCAACACCGCGGGCTTGCGCACGGGTTGCATCACGGGACGAGAAAGCGCGGCGCTGCTGCGGCGGGCCCAGGAAATGAAGATGGAATTCATTTATATGAAGCGGGCGTTGAAGATGCCGGCGTATGAGGAAATTCTGCAGAGGGCGGGGATTTCCGATTCGGTAGTCGCTTATGTAGGCGACGATCTTCCGGATATTCCGTTGATGCGGCGCGCTGGGTTAGCCGTTGCGGTGGGGGATGCGGTGCCGGAAGTGAAAGCCGCGGCGCACTACGTTACGAGGGCGCCGGCGGGGCGCGGGGCGATCCGTGAAGCGGTTGAAGTGATTCTTAAGTCAAAAGGGATCTGGAACGAGATGATCGATAAGGCGCGGGCGTGAATGGGAACTAGAGATCTGATCTCAGGCCGTCGCTTGCGGGGTTCACTGTCGTAGCGTCAAGGCGCTTAATACGGCCTGCTGCTTGGCGATGAGCGCCTGCACTCCCTGGCGGGCGAAGGCCATCATCCTGGAAAACTGGGCTTCGTCGAAGGCCTGGCGTTCTGCCGTGGCCTGCACTTCGACCATTTTGTGGCCGGCGGTCATGACGAAGTTCATGTCCACATCGGCGCGGGAATCTTCTTCGTAGGCAAGATCGAGCAGGATTTCTCCGTCAACAATTCCGACGCTGACGGCGGCGACAAAATCACGCAGCGGAACGGAAGTCAGAGTTCCGGCGTCGACTAATTTTTCCAGCGCCAGGCCCAGGGCGACGAATGCGCCGGTGATGGATGCGGTTCGGGTTCCACCGTCGGCTTGAATCACGTCGCAATCGATCCAGATGGTGCGTTCGCCGAGGCGCGACAGATCGGTGACGGCGCGCAGGGAGCGGCCGATCAGGCGTTGGATCTCATGAGTTCGGCCGCTGGGGCGACCCTTGGCCACTTCGCGAGAGGTGCGCGTGAGAGTGGCGCGCGGAATCATGGCGTATTCGCTAGAGATCCATCCCTTGCCGGAGTTGCGCATGAAGGGTGGGACTGTTTCTTCGATAGAGGCGGTGCAAATCACGCGCGTGTTCCCTACTTCGATGAGTACCGATCCCTCGGCGGTGGTGATGAAATCTGGCGTGATCATGACCGGGCGCATTTGGTCGACGGCGCGATTATCCGAGCGATAAAACATAAGCGAGGATTGTAACCGATGGTGAGATAGTTGAGCGCGGGTGAGCGTAATTGGGAAGTAGCGCAGTTTGAATGTTTCGGCTTGTAGTTCGGGGGGCATCCTGAGTGCAGCCGTTTTTCAGGCGGAGCGAAGGATCTCCCACTGGCCGTATCTATGGGAGGTCCCTCACGCGGCTGCAGCACGCCGCGTTTTGGGATGACGGCCCTCCAGGAGAATAAATTCAAACTGAGCCGCCACTCGTGATCGCGTGAGCTGTGGCTTTTACAAAACTGCACGGAGCTTTGCAAAACTCTACTCAGGCCGGGGCAACTTCCGAGGTAGGTGGAGGTTTACTAACGCAGAGAGCGATGCTGGCTCTCACGCGCCGCAGGAAAAGGAAGGGTAGCCTTCCAGGAGGTATCACTGATGTCTCCGAATAATCTTCGTCTCTCTCTCAGTTCTTCATCCGAGTTTTGGTTTCCGAATACAACGCAAATCAGACAATGCATCGCCGTCAGCATGATGCTTCTTTTGGCTATCGCAGGCTTCGCCCAGCAGGCGCCGCCAGCGCCTCAGGGCAATTCTTCTAACGACTCACAGGTTGCCAGTGCGGGAAGCGCGACCAGCGTAGCGGTGCCCGCAGGGACCAGGATCGCGCTGGTGCTCACACAGCCGATCCAGACGCGGTATATCCATCGCGGGGATGACATCTACGCACAGATTGTTTCTCCGGTGACCGCGGGGAATGAGGTGGTGATTCCACCGGGCACATTTGTGCAAGGGACGGTCGACAAGCTGGAGCGACGGGGCGGACGCGGAGAGTTGCATCTGCAATCGATGGCGATCACGTTTCCGGATGGATATGTGACGCCGATCGCGGGGCCGATCACAATGGAGAGCGATGACGGGTATGCGCAGAAGGACCCTGGCACAGGGCGGATTGTGGGAAGCATTGCTCTGCCCGCAGCCGGGCTGGGGATCGGCGCATTGATCGGCCACTCTGTCGCCAGCTCGCAGCCCAACACAATCACCAACACTCTTCCTCCGGGCTGTACGGGGCTGCCGCCGGGATGTCTTTCCTCAAGTCTGACTACACCCGGCAGCACATTGAAGAGCACCGCCATCGGCAGCATGGTTGGTTTGGCGATCGGAGGAGTCGCTTCAATAGCGCTTGTGCTGAATACGCACAATTTTTTCCTCGACGTGGGGTCGCCGGTTGAGATGGTGCTGCAACATCCAATTTCTTTGCAGGAGGATGAAGTTGCGGCGGCGATTCGAGATGCCGAACAGCATCCGGAAGCGGAGCAGCCGATTGTGGAGCGTCCGATGGCGCCGCCTCCGCCGAGTGACAACAACAACGGCCCGACTTTCTGCGAGACACCTGGAACGCCGGGGACACCTGACGTGGATATTCCAGGAACGCCAGCGGTGGGCGATTCGCCGGGGACGCCAGCGATTCATATACCGGGAATTCCGGCGACTCTGCCGAGTACGCATTTGTGTCCGTAGAGTCGACTCATACTTGTCTTTCGCCCCGTTGGGGCTGTTCTCTTTCTCTACCCGCAACCCACGGCTTACGCCCCTTCGACAAGCTCAGGGCAAGCTGTGGGCTGCATCCTTGCGCCGCTTCGCGGCTGAACTCGGTGTCCCAGGGAGGGTTTCGTACAATCTGTCTGCCGGGTTAAACTCGTGCGACGAATCTAAAAGTCCTGAATCCGACAGGAACCCTCAAGACTGAGAATGCTCAATGCCTACCTTGATTCCGCAACCTACGCGCATCAAATCCGCCGGGAACAAACCCAAGCTGATCGACGAATACATTGGACGCGTCAATTCGCAAACTACTTCTGCCAGCGTCGCCCACATGCGCAGCCCTGCCGGCTGGCGTGAACCGGGGCAGACGCCTGAGTTCGATGAGTTCACGATCGTGCTGAAAGGCACGGTAGTGGTGGAACACAAGTCAGGGTCGATGGAAGTGGCGGCGGGACAGGCGGTGATCGCTCACTCCGGCGAATGGGTGCGGTACTCGACTCCGCATGAGGATGGCGCGGAATACATTGCGGTTTGCCTGCCAGCTTTCTCTATGGATACGGTGCGGCGCGATCCGGCGTAGCGTTAGCATATTCGGTTGTGGTGGCGGCGAAAGGGTTGTCGAGCTTCGCTCGACTGGACACGAGGGCGGCTGTCCCTACATGTACCGTGCTTCCTACATGAGCAGCGCGGATTATTGGCTGAGCTTGATGGCGAGTTGGCGCTCGGGCTGGGTCATCTGACTCCACAACTTCTGCAAATCGTCCTGTAACACTTGATTGTCGGGCTGCTTGTGAAGAGCCATGGCAAACCAGCGGTAGGCCGTGGGCAAGTCGCGGGGCGTGCAGGTCCCGGTGGAGTAGAGCGCGCCGAGAGAAATCATGGCTTTGGGATTGGACTGCTCGGCGGCAGGCTTGAGTAAACGCAATCCATGATCGCAGTCCTGGGCTGCACCGCGTCCATAGATGTAGCGTTCGGCTTCGGCTACGGAATCGAAAGGCCGAGCTGCGCTGGGTTTGGGCGCGAGCGGCTTGGCGGCCGGCTTGCGAGGGGTTGGTTTATCGGGGGCGGCGGGTTGGTCTTCGTCCTTGTCCTTGTCCTCTGATTGTTGATCGGAAGCGGAAGGTTCAGGAGCGGAGGCGGAAGAATTAGGCGGAGCTGTGTTGCTGGTGGAGGGTGTGGACGGAGGAGCGTCTGCGGAGGTGGATGGCGCGGGAGTGGCTGGTGGAGCGGGCTGCGCGGGGGCGGTGGTCTGAGGGGCTGCCGGGGGCGCGGTTTGCGAAGGCGTCGCGTTGTTGGGAGTTGCGTCAGAAGAAGAAGCTGCCGGCGCGCTGTCCGTGGGTATAGGCACGTTGGCTGCGGGCGAAGGCGCGGGAGGGTTGGGTGATGCGGTCGCCGGAGTTGCGCCGGGGTCGGAGCTGTTCTGCGTAGAATCTGTCGCCGGGGTGGTTGCGGTTGCTTTCTTGACGGCGATATTCAACCAATCGAAACCTCCGCGCTTCCAGTGGATGTAGCCGAATCCGACGGCCAAGGCGAGAGCGATAATAAATAAGATCAGTTTGCCGCCACCGCGTTTGGGCTCATCCTCGTCGTCATCGAGAAGGTAATCGACATTGCTGGAGGGGTGGAAGTGGTCGTGTGGATCGGATGGGGAATGGTCCCCGCTGAGGCCGTCACTTCGGCCGGATGAGGGTACGTTCAAGCCAAGAAAAGAGGGGCCGGAGATCGACGGTTGGGGCGTGCGCTCAGGACGCGGGGAAGAAAGCGGCGAAGGGCGGCGGTCGGCAGCAGTTGGCTCGGGATTCTTGAGTCCGACTGGAGCGACTTGAGAGGTAGGGCGAGTTGGCATTGGAGCGGGGGCTGCGGGCTGGCGAAGCGGAGATGAATTACCACCCGCCGTCGTGTCGGATGCCGGCCCGGGTGATGAAGCTTTGGCAAGCAAGGGCGCCCCGCACATCCCGCAGAAGCGGTTAGCGTCGTTATTGTCGTTGCCGCATCGTCCGCAGCGCAAGCATCCTCCTTAAATTCCTGCTGTTTTAGAGTAACTCTAGTAGTGCCGCTCCCGCCAGTGCGATGCAGATTCCCGGTTTGCGAGTTTACATGGGGCTCCCACCGGATGGAGGGTGCGTGGGTGCAATCGGAATCAGTTTGGCAGGGGTGCGTTGGCCGGATCGGAGAGGACGATCAATTTTCCGACCGGATACTCTTTGTGCGTCAGAGGAATCTGGGGTTCGGAATTGAGAACGCTGAGCACGGCTCCGCTGTGAACGCCCCGCAAGAGCAGGCGGTCGCCTTCAATACCGACAACTCGATATTTCTCGTCGAACACAGACATGAGTGAATTCTGCTTGTCTGGTTGGATGCGGGAACTCGCATGGAAGATACTCAGGAGTTCACCCCATACGCCATACGGGTACTCCGAAATGGAACGGTTCCTGGCAAGGGAAGGCCGCGGCGATCTCAGGGGTACGTCATCGAGGATGGCCCTTCGGCCGGGAGGCTCAGCGGTTGTTGCAAAATGCCGCGCTATTTTTCAAAGACCCTTACAGCCTTGCGGTCGTTGGCGTGTTCTTTCCTTGCCTCACGAGCAAGATCGCCGAGGGGGACGTAGTAGATGGGGGATCCGAGTTCCGCCAGCGGAACTTCGCCTTTGGCGTAGCTGTACGTAGAACTTTCGAAGAGGCTGGATTCTTGCGCCATTGCATGCTGGGAAGCGTGCTGCGGGTGGTCGCTCATCCGAAGAGGCTGGATATCACCGCTTATGACACTCTGCGAGAACGCGGAAGTGGCGCAGAGAATAACGAAAGAGCCAAGAAGTGTTTTCATGTGATTGATCCTGTCCGGGGAGGACGATGTTTGCTTCGGGGTGGTAAGTGCAAGCGTGATACCAATTCATGACGGCGGGAGTTGGAGTTAGAACGAGCTTTTAAGAACGAGAGCAATTTTTTTCATCTATGTGGAAGAAGGGCTCCATGACAGCGTTGAGAGTAGTCCCGACAGGTTACAACGGTAACCCGGAACTGAAAAGGTGCAAGTAGCAGTTGCTCCCGCGAAAAATAAAGATGATGATGGCCGCTGGTTGCTTGCCGTATACTGGCAGCCCTTCGAGATGCAACGGCGATTCCAGCGGCCGATTTTCTTTGCCATCAACATGGCTGGCCTTATTTGTGTTCTGGCGCCGGCTATGCTGTGGGGCGAGACGGATTGCGAGGCGGGCAACGGTCTGCTGGATTTCGCCCGGCCAAAATCGATCGGGGTGCAGGAAGTGATCCAGAAATTGGGCGCCGCGGAGGCGGCCGCCAAGGGAGCGCGCAGCCGCTACACCTATAAGCAAGAGGCGCTGGTGCAGACGCTGAGCGGTACGAGTGTCACGGGTGAGTTCCGCGAAACCTTGAACGTTTCCTACGACGAGCGGGGGAGGCGACGGGAAGAGGTGATCCTGGCGCCTCAGAATTCGTTGCGCGCAATTCAACTCAGTGCCGAAGACTTTGAGGACATCCGTACGTTTATGCCGCTGATGCTGACGAGTGACGATCTTCCCACTTATAACTTGACTTATGCCGGGCAGCAGCATGTGGATGACCTGGACACGTACGTGTTCCATGTGGAAGCGAAAAAAGAAGAGAAGGAACGCCGATATTTTCAGGGACGGATCTGGGTGGACGCGCAGGATTTTCAGATTGTGAAAGTCTGCGGCAAAAGCATGCCCGAAAAAATAAAAGTAAAGAAGGGCCAGCAAGCGGACGTGCATCCGACATTTGCTACCTACCGACAACAAGTCGACGGTCGATATTGGTTTCCGGCTTTCACCCGTTCCGATGACACGCTGCGCTTCAGGACAGGATCGATACGAGTTCGGGAAACCATAAAATATGGGCCTTACAGGCGAGCGAGCGGACCCTAGCGTCAAGATTCCAGTCTGAAATGCAAAGCTATTCACGAAACGCCGCCGCGCTTTCGTGAAAAACAACCCGCCCTCTATCGGCGGGTTTTCTGTTTTCTCTCGTGAACCTTTTCCACAGAAAAGGACGAAATAAATTTACGAAAAGCGGAATTAGCGGATTCATTTACGAAATCAGAACAGGTTAGGGGTTTAGTCCATCCGGGGGTTGACTTCGGATCGGCGAGCTATTAATAAACACACACCTTTATGAATCTTCCGCCAGTGCAGCGATGGTTCAGTTGCAGATCAGTTTATTGATTTTTCTCCGCTACGACGTTCAAAGTCAACTAAGGAGCTGTCCGATGACTAAGAAGAGAAGTACCTCCCCTATTGCGTTAGTTTTTTTCGTGATGCTGGCGTGCTTTGCCAGCACCGTATTTGCTCAAGACGATAGCCAGAGCAAGGAGCTGGTGCGTCCGATGTTTGTAACCCTGCCGGGGCACCTGCATCCGGGCGTGTTAGCCGCGGCGGTGTCACTGCCAAGTTGGGATGGTTCGTTCACTTACGGTGGTGCGAACTACACCTATAACATGGTGGGGACGGCGCCTTCGAACAACACGTCGACCACCATACCGACCTACATCATTCCGGTGAAGATTGTGATCACATCGCGCGGCGGCACGAAGACCACTTTTGATCCGTCGCACGTGCTTTCGAATGGAAATACGGTGACCACGAACACGGCGGACTCGCCGATTTTCGATTCGAGTACGACCTACACGCAAGGCGGAGTCGACGTGGGAACAACGCAGTATATTGATGCGTTTCAGCGCGCCAACTTCTGGGGCACGGTAAAAACGGCAACCAACTACCACCTGCTGCTGGGAGCGACGGTGCTGCCGGAGCAGACGTTGAGCCCGTCGAAGACGTATGGGAAGATTGGAACTCCATTCGGCTTTACCGCGGGCGAGGTTGACATCAACTGGTTTGATGCGCAACTGCCGACCATTATGAGCAACTTGGGGATTCAACCGAACTCGTTCCCCATTTTTCTCACGTACGACGTTTACTTAACGCAGAACAACGGATGCTGCATTGGCGGTTATCACAGTTCGGAAGGCAGCGTCACGGATCCGCAGTCGTATGCCGAGGCGACTTACGTGGATCATGTGGGAGCATTTTCGCAGGATGTGTCGGCGTTGTCGCATGAAGTGGGCGAGTGGGCGGATGATCCGCTGACGGTCAACTACAACGGCAACAATACGCCGTGCGGCATTCTGGAGGTGGGCGATCCGCTGGAGAATAATCCGAATTATGGCGCGTACCATTATTTGCTGCACGGATTCACTTACAACCTGCAGGATCTGGTTACGTTGCCTTACTTCGGGGCGCCACCCAGTACGAGCGTGAACGATTGGTTTACGTTCCAGGGTGAATCGCTTTCGGTTTGCCAGAACGGGTCTTAGCAGAACTGTTGCTTCGTGCGCGCGTAGGGCCCGCTCCGCAAGGGGCGGGCCCCCTTTATTGGTGGGTGGAAGGAGCGCCGTACTTTTGGAAAACGGATTCGCGCGAGATTACGCCTTCCAGTTGCAGCGAGTTTGCGCGATTTACCACCGGCACCAGAGCGTAGGTGTTCACATAACGCAGCGCGGCATCGAGTGGAAGATCGGGATAGAGACTAGGAACTGATGGTGCGGGGAGAACCGAGGCGAGCGTAAGTTCTCCCTTCCCTTCCTGAAATAAGCGCTGGAGTTGGTCGCGAGTGATGGCGCTCCAGCCGCTGGGATGCATTCTCACAAGAAATGCGGAATCGGTGGAATCCTGGATGCGGCGCGCATTGGCGTCGACATAATCGGTCGCGTTCAGAATTGTCTTGGGCACGGGCAGCATGGCATCTTCAACACGCAAGATGGCTTCTTCGCGATCTTCTTCGAGCGAGGGCAGGATGAGACCATCCTGGCGAGTTAGCAGATCGAAGATGGGAATGGATTGCAGGCCACGAGAGACGAGATAGGAAAACGTGTTGGCCACGATGACGGGAAGGATGATCTCGTAGTTGCCGCTGACTTCGAGGACCATGAATACGGAAGTCATGGGAGCGCGGAGAAATCCCGCGAAGAGAACGCCCATGCCGACAAGAACGTAGGTTCCTGTGGAGCCGGTGAGATGCGGGAAAAACATGCGTTCTACGTCACCGACGGCGCCGCCCAGCATGGCTCCAACAAAAAGTGTAGGAGCGAACATGCCGCCGGGCGTCCCGCTGACGAAGGAGACCGTGGTGGCGAGAATCTTAAGTACGGCAAGGATGGCCAGCATCTTCCAGGCATATTGGCCGTGCATGGCCTGATCCATCGAATCGTAGCCGGCACCCATGATTTGGGGAGCGCCGAGGAAAGCGATGAGGCCGATGAGAAGTCCGGCGAAGGCAGGCTGAAGATATTGCGTCCAGCGCGGTAATTGTTTGAGGCGGGGACGAAGATAGCCGATGGATTTGGCAAAGGCAACCGAAGCCAGCCCGCCGGCGATTCCGAGCACGGCATAAGCAATGAGTTCCGTTGGGCGTTTGAAGGTGGTGACCGGAATACGGAATAGCGGTTCGCTGCCGAGAAACCAGCGCACGATCACGACGCTGGAAACGGCGGAGAGCACGACCGAGCCGAGGATGCCGGCGCTCCAGCGTCCGATGACTTCTTCGATGACGAAAAGGACAGCGGAGATGGGGGCGTTAAAAGCCGCGGCCAGACCGGCGGCGGCGCCGACTGGGGCCATGAGCCGCAGTTTTTCGCGGGAGATTTCCAGCTGGCGGCCGAGCGCGGAGGCGATGCTGGCGCCGATTTGCAGAGAAGGATCTTCGGGACCCAGCGATTGACCGGAGCCGATGGCGAGCGCGGCACAGATGAATTTTCCGATTGCGGTGCGGAAGGGGATGTATCCGTTAAAGATGTAGAGCGCGGCTTTGGTCTGGTTCACGCCGCTGCCGCGAATTCCCGGAAACACATGCAGGACCAGGACGGCCACGACCAATCCGACGAGCGAGGGCACGGCGAACAGGCGCCAACTATGGGTTTGCGGAAGCGGGCCGAGGAGGGCGAGATGGGTCCAGTCGATAGCGAGGCGGAAGCAGACGACCGCGAGTCCGGAAAAGATTCCGATAAAAACACAGAGGATGAGAAAGAAAACTTCTTCGTTGAAAACGCCGTCGAGAGACGAAAATAAACGGCGCGTGGTTCGCAGGCGCACGACAGAAGAGGGCGACGCTTCCCCAGAACTCGCTGCAGCCAGCTCACTCATTGAATGGCGGCCTCGCGTTTTTGGGAGATCAAGAGAAATGCCAAGTCGAGGCCTTGCGGGCGTCCGCAGGCAAAGGCGGTTTGCTGCTCGATCTGGAAGACAACGTCCATGATTGTGTCGGGGAGATCGGTTTCGGCCGGTGAACGCAGACGATCCAAATCTGGTTTGGTGGCGGTCCAACGGGCTTGCAGAGCGGCCAGCGGCGAGACGGAGTTGGTTGCGGTAGGCGTGGATGCCGCGTTCAGATCGATGCCGGTCTGCTGGGCGCATTCGGTGAGGCGCTTACCGGCCTGGGCGAAGGCGGCAGTGATACGGCGATTGCGTTCGACGTCTGAAATGTGACTGCGAAAGGGATTGTTTCGCGCAATAAGGTCGGCGGTGGCTAACAGTTGATGTGCGTTGGCATCCTGGGGATTCTGATTGAGGGCGGCCTGCAGGTAGCGTTGGGCGGTGGCATAATCGCCGGCCAGGTACGCGGCCTCGCCGGCGCCAGCGAGGGCCTCCGCATTTGAGGGATCGTAGTGGAGAACTTCCCGATATTGCTTGAGGGCGCCGGTGTAGTCTTGCGCCTGAACGAAGAGTTGGGCGGCCTGCAGGTGAGCAACGGGATCGGGTGGCAAAGCAGTGATGAGGGCCATAAGCTCCGATTCTGCGTTGGCGAGTGCGGCCTTCTTCAGCAAGAACTGAATGAGTTCGATGCGGGCTTTGGTGCGATTGGCGTCGGGGTCGGAGTTCCAGACTCCGTACATGGCGTTGTGATAGTAGCGGATGGCGTCTTCGATGGCGCCGCGGTGAGCGGCAACGCGGGCGAGAGCGAGATTGACGGCGGCGTCCTGCGGAGCGCGCTGCCACAGGGCAAGGAGATAGGACTCGGCTTCTTCGAGGCGGCGGGGATCGTTGCTGTCGCGCAGAGCGCGAGCGAGGCTGAGCTGATACTGGGAGTTGGCGGGATCGCAGGTGAGCGCGGCGCGGAAGGCGGCGATGGCTTCGTCATAACGGCCCGCATTGGCAGCGGCCAGGCCCTGCGCGTAGAGACGACGCCCGCGGGATTGCTGGTTAGCGTTGTAGCGGGCGACGAGATGGCCGACGGCAGCGAATCCGGTCGCCGCAGCCAGGGTTAGAACGATCAGAATGATGGGCGCGGAGCGCGGAATGAGTTTGGGAAGCGTCCACGACATATCTCGTATCACGATATCATCTTCGACGGTCAGGAAGCGGCCGGGGGCGTGCTGGATTGCCAGTTCAGGTAAGATATTGCGTCCGCGAGAAGAGAAACCAAATGATCTTTTACCAACGATGAATCGCGAATATCACAAAGCCTACAGCCAGGAACTGCACCGCGAGATGGAGTCGCTGGTTTTCGGACATGCGGGCACGCCGGTGGTGGTCTTTCCGACCTCGATGGGAAAGTTTTTCGAATATGAAGACCGGGGAATGATTGACGTGCTGGCGCCGAAGATTGAACGCGGGGAGCTGCAGATTTTCTGCACCGACGCGGTCGATAACGAAAGTTGGTACAACAAGGGCGTCCCTCCCAAGGTGCGCGTGCTGCGGCACCTACAGTTTGAGCGCTTTATCCTGCACGAGTTTCTGCCGTTTATCCGTTGGAAAAACCAGACGCCGCGGTTGGCGATGACGGGGTGCAGCTTCGGAGCGTATCAGGCGGTGAATTTTGCTTTGAAGCATCCTGACGTGGTGACACATTGCGTGAGCATGAGCGGGGCGTTCGATATTCATCAGTTTCTGGATGGATATTACGATGACGATTGTTACTTCAACTGTCCGCCGGATTATTTGCCGAACCAGAATGACGATTGGTTTTTGAGCCGCTACCGGCAGATGAAGATTGTGTTGGGCTCGGCCGATTGGGATATTTGCCTGGATCAGAATGTGAAGCTCTCGGCGATTTTAAATGCGAAAGCCGTGCCGCATTGGCTGGATGTTTACGGGGATAATTCGAAGCATGACTGGCCGTTGTGGTTGAGTATGGCGGGGAAACATTTTTAGGGGGTTGAGATGCGGCCACTTGGATCAGGTGCGCGGTGAGAATGCCTTGCGGCGGCAGCGGAGAGCAGTGGGAGTGCAGGGATCTTTCGACTGCGTGATTGCTTCGCTTCGCGAAACAATCACTGCGCTCAGGATGACAACGCTGAGGGTGACAGATTTTATTTGGAGATGAAACTGTGAAGAAGATTGGGGTTTTGTTTGGGATGGAGAATACGTTTCCGCCGTCGCTGGTGGAGAAAATTAACTCCATGAAAGTTGATGACGTAGCGGCGGAGTTTGTGGAGGTGGGTGGGGTGCGGATGGATGAGCCGCAGAAGTATGCGGTGATCATTGACCGCATTTCGCAGGATATTCCGTTTTATCGAGCTTATTTAAAGAATGCGGCGCTGCACGGGACCATTGTGGTGAACAATCCGTTCTGGTGGACGGCGGACGACAAGTTTTTTAACTACGCGCTGGCGGCGAAGCTGGGCGTGGCGATTCCGCCGACGGTGATTTTGCCGCACAACAAACATCCGGAAGGAACGACGGACCGGTCGATGCGGAATTTGATTTTCCCGCTGAACTGGCAGGACTTGTTTGATTACGTCGGCTTCCCTGCTTTTCTGAAGCCGTATTCGGGGGGCGGGTGGAAGCATGTGTATCACGTGCATTCTCCGGAGGAATTTTTTCAGCACTACAACAACACTGGCGATTTGTGCATGACGCTGCAGCATGGCGTGGTGTTTGAAGAGTATTACCGGTGCTACGTGGTGGGGCAGGAGAAAGTGCACATCATGAAATACGATCCGCGTCTGCCGTTTCATGAGCGGTATGTGAAGGGGAATCCGCCGCCGTCATCGCAGGCGTTGAAGGATCGAATCGAAAAAGATGCGCTGACTTTGTGCCGCGTCCTGGGATATGACTTGAATACGGTGGAGTTTGCGGTAGAGGGCGGGGTGCCGTATGCGATTGATTTTTTAAATCCGGCGCCGGATGCGGAGATTACTTCGGTGGGGCAGGAAAATTTTGATTGGATTGTGAACGCGGTAGCGGAGATGGCGGTGAAGATGGCGGTGACCGGGGAAGATCCGGCGCGGGAGATGCGCTGGGCTGGGTTTTTGGCTGGGACGCTTCCGAAGAAAACACGCAAGGGAGAGCCGGCGTGGGTGGCGGAGCGGAAGCGGGGGAAGGCGGCGAAGTAAATGGCGGGTCCAGCGGAAGGCATAGATGAGATCAATAAGAAACGGATTCGATGGGGAGCGCTTTTGGTATGGGGTCCGTGGATTCCGATTGCGGTAGGCCTCGGCATTACGCTACGAGGGATTGCGAAACAGAAGGCGACCGGCATCGGGGTAGTGGCTGGAGGGCTGACTGAGTTATTCGTGGTGTGGGGAATCGGGGCGATTCTGATCGGTCAAGTCGCGGCGATCATCTTACTGTATCGAGCATTGGCGGCGGGACATTGGGTGCGCAATTTGTTCTCTTTCGTGTCGATTTGCCTGAGCTTGCTGATGCTGCTTCTTGTCGGTCTTTTTCTGTGGTTGTCGTGGTTCCAGGTTCATCATAGCTTCTGATCGGAGCGCTCGATGTGGTTGCTATACTGTTTGCGCTCGTGGTTGCCACGCTTGCGCAAAGAGAGCGGAGGGATGGGGGCGGCCACGGTCAGGAACGCGCCACGGAAAACCAAGGTTCCTCGCTTCGCTCGGAATGACAGGAATTTGATGAGAATGACACCTCGGTAACGAGCCTCGGTAACGGCATGAAGCCTACTTTCAGCATCGGGATTGAAGAGGAATATCAGACGGTGGATCCGGAGACGCGGGATCTGCGGTCGCATATTCAGGCGGAGATCCTTGAAAAGGGCAAGCTGATCTTACAAGAGCGGGTGAAGGCGGAGATGCACCAGTCGGTGGTGGAGGTGGGGACTGGGGTTTGCAAGAACATCAAGGAAGCCAAAGTAGAAGTGAAGATGCTGCGGCGCGATATTATCCGGCTAGCCCGGGAGAATGGGCTGAAGCTGGCGTCGGTGGCGACGCATCCGTTTGCGGATTGGCGGGTGCAGGAGATCCATCCCGACGAACGCTACAAGAATATTGTTGAAGACATGCAGCTGGTGGCGCGGGCGAATCTGATTTTTGGGCTGCATGTGCATATTGGGATTGAGGATCACGAGACGGCGATCCACATGATGAATCACGCGCGCTATTTTCTGCCGCATCTGCTGGCGCTGTCGACGAATTCCCCGTTCTGGTTGGGGATGGATACTGGGCTCAAATCGTACCGATGCAAAGTTTTTGATAAATTCCCGAGGACTAATATTCCAGATTATTTTCCCAGCTGGGGCGAGTATGACAATTTCATCAAGCTGCTGATCAAGACCAACTGCATCGATAACGCGAAGAAGATCTGGTGGGATATAAGGCCGCATCCGTTTTTTAATACGATCGAGTTTCGGGTGTGCGACATTCCGATGCGGGCGGACGAGACGATTGCGTTGGCGGCACTGATTCAGGCGACGGTAGCGAAACTGTATAAACTGCACGCGTCGAATCAGGGGTTTCGATTGTACCGGCGCGCGCTTTTAATGGAAAACAAGTGGCGTGCGGCGCGCTATGGAATGAATGGCAAGTTGATCGATTTCGGTAAGCAAACGGAGGTGCCGGCGCGGGATTTGATTCGAGAATATCTGGAATTTGTGGATGACGTGGCGGATGAACTAGATTCGCGCGAGGAGTTGAACTATATCCACACCATGCTGGAACGCGGCAGCGGCGCTGACCGGCAGCTGCAGGTGTTCCGGGAGACTGGAGATTTGAAGAAAGTTGTCGATTACATTATTGAGGAGACGGAGGCGGGGCTGGAGGATCAGCCGGAGTCCGTGAGAAAAATAGGATGAAGATTACTGGAAGCGAAGTCAAAGACCCCGCCCCTTCGACAAGATCAGGGCAGGCTCTGTCCCTGCAAAGAACGCAGGGACAAGGACGGGGCACCCGTTCGAATCAGATTGCCTTTGATCCTGAATTTGTGCAGGGAGCGAGGAACGCGGTGCAGGTGTGCCTGCGGGTGCAGCCGGAGGAAAAGGCATGCGTGATCACGGATGAGGTCACGCTGGATATTGCGGCGGCGATTGTCAGTGAAATAGAGCGCGTGGGCGCGCCTTATCACGTGTGGGTGCTGGAGGATCTGGCTCCGCGTCCGCTGAAAGACTTGCCGCGGGAAGTACTGGAGGATTTAGAAACTAGCCAGGTTTCGATCTTCGCGGTGCAGGCGCAGAAAAATGAATTGCACTCGCGCATGCAGATGACGGATGTGGTGAACCGGAGGAAAATTCGCCACGCGCACATGGTGAACATCAACCGGCAGATTATGCTGGAAGGCATGCGGGCGGACTTTCAGAAAGTGGATCGACTGAGCGCGAAAGTTGTGGAGATGGTGCGGAGAGCGCAGCGAGTGCGGGCGACGACTGCGGCGGGAACCGATCTTACGGCGGAGTTGAATCGCAAGTACCATTGGCTGAAAACGAGTGGGATTATTTCCTCTGAGAAATGGGGTAACTTGCCCGGGGGGGAAATTTTTACGACGCCGGGAGAAGTAAATGGAACATTTGTGATTGACGGAGTGGTTGGTGATTATTTGTGCGCGAAATTCGGTAATCTGCGCGAAACTCCGCTGACTATTCACATGAAGAAAAACCGGCTGACTGAGGCGCACTCGGAGAATCGCGAACTTGAAGACGATTTCTGGAAGTACACACACACCGATGAGAACAGCGATCGCGTGGGGGAGTTTGCCATTGGAACGAACATCGATTTGAAGGATGTGATCGGGCAGATTCTGCAAGATGAGAAATATCCGGGCGTCCATATTGCGTTTGGAAATCCTTACGGGGCGCATACGGGCGCGGAGTGGGATTCGTCGACGCACATCGACGTGGTGGGGCGGAAGTTTAATATCTGGGTGGATGAAGAGCAGATTATGCGGGATGGGAAGTTTTTGGTGGAGGCGTAGGCGCGGGGACGTGGAGAGGACTCCCTGCGGGGCTGCGCAGTGCGGGACGATACAAGGGGTCCTTCGACTGCGCATGACGTCCACTTCGTGGACCTCATGCTTCGCTCAGGATGACAGAACTGTTTAAAGGATCATGATTCCTTCCCTGCGAAAGCAATTTAACGCCAGCTTTACTCCAGAAAAATATAGCGCCTTGTTGCAGCGGGTTGATGACGCGTGCGGGACGCATGTGCAGTTCCGGGTGTCGGAGACTCCTTGCTTTTTTCCGCGGGCGCTGATCGAAGGAATGGTGCGGAATGGAAAGGAACTGATCCGGCAGTTGGTGGAGAGTGCGGAATATCGGGAGCAGTCGGAGGCTTCGATTCCGGCGGAGTTCCGGGTGCCGAACGAACCGGAGCATCCGATGTTTGTGCAGGTGGATTTTGGGATGGTGCGCGATGCGGCCGGTGAACTGCGGCCGAAGCTGGTGGAATTGCAGGCCTTCCCTTCCCTTTACGCATACCAAGGGATGCTGGCGCGAAGTTATATCAGTGTGTACGGGTTGCAAGAGCGGGATCAGGACAGCGGCTCTCGGGCTTCGACTTCAGATGGGCAGAAGTTGAAGTATTTCTTGAGCGGGCTGGATGAGAAAAGTTACCGGGAACTGTTGCGGCGGGCGATTGTGGGCGAGCATGATCCGGAGAGTGTGATCCTGATGGAAATTCATCCTCAGGGGCAGAAGACGCTGCCGGACTTTTTGCTCACGCAAAAAATGCTGGGGGTGAGGACAGTCGATATTCAGGCGATCAAGAAACAAGGATCGCAGCTTTATTATGAGCGCGACGGCGGCCGAATGCCGATCCGGCGCATTTATAACCGAACGATTGTGGACGAGTTGCAGCGCAAGAAGGTGAACCTCGGGTTCGACTGGCGCGACGATCTGAACGTGGAGTGGGCGGGACATCCGAACTGGTATTTTCGGATCAGTAAGTTTTCGATTCCGTATCTGCGACATGAGTCGGTGCCGAAGACGTGGTTTCTGGACCGGCTGGAGCAGGTTCCGCACGACCTGCAAAATTACGCTTTGAAGCCGTTGTATTCTTTCGCTGGGCTGGGGGTGGTGATTGCGCCGACGAAAGAAGATATCGAAGCGATTCCCGCGGCGAAGCAGGGGGAATACATTCTGCAGGAGAGGCTGCACTTTGAGCCGGTGATCGAGACACCGTTTGGCGGGACTAAGGCGGAAGTCCGGGTAATGTATGTGTGGCTGGATGAGTTGCGGGCGGTGCTGACGATTATCCGCATGGGGCGGGGGTTGATGATGGGGGTCGATCATAATAAGAATTTGGAATGGGTGGGAGCGTCGGCGGGGCTGTGGCTTGAGGGGTAACAGCAGGAGCCGGGGAGTGGTGCGAATGCCTTGCTGGGGCGCTGGTGATGGAGGCTTGCAAGGGATCCTTCGACTGCGGTTGTGTTTCGCGTTCGCGAAGCACAATCCTCGCTCAGGATGACAATGCAATCAGGATTGCTAGCCGATTCGCTTGATGATTGTAGTTTGAAGTTCGCGGCCGTTGGGGCGACGCAGGAAGAGTTTGTCGCCGTCGAAACGAACTGGGATGGGATCGCCGGGTTTCCATTCCCCGGGAGTGTAGCCCTCGGCTGAGCCGCATTCGTACTCTGCTGTGTAAACGACCCCCTGAATAGTGACCACTACGGCGCGGCGTAGAGGATGAGTCGCGGATTCGCGAAGGATTTCAGCTTCGGCCAAGTACCAGTTCTCAGCGTCGTGACCTTCGAGCTTACCGCTGCGCTGATAAAATTCAGTGGCGCGGCGCCGGATTGCCTCAAGCGTTTCTCGAGAATAGTTCGCAGACGTTTGCGCCATTCGATAACCGCCTCGCTGAGTGGTGCCGATCTAACTCCGGAACCCAGCCTCATAGTAATTGCCGCGAGCACAACCCAATGTGAAGAGGAGGACTCAAAGGTACAAGGTGGTTCTCAGTTTGGGAATACAAACTCGGCACAGGTAGTTGAGTACTATGAAATGTGGAGAGGGCTGGTCGAGCTTCGCTCGGCTGGACAGCCCCTTCGACTCCGCTCAGGGCAGGCGTGGGCGGCTGTCCGCAGATAAGCGCTGCCGAATTTGACCGGAGGCGTTGGCGGGCCTAACATTACCGCGGTCGGGGGCTTATTCGTCTCATGATTGGCCAGACAGTCTCTCACTATCGCATCCTGGGGAAACTTGGGGGCGGTGGTATGGGCGTGGTGTACGAGGCGGAAGACCTGAAACTGGGGCGGCACGTTGCCCTGAAGTTCATTCCAGAAAACCTAGTAGGCGATCCCAAGTCGCTGGAGCGCTTTGAGCGCGAGGCGAGGGCGGCGTCGCTGCTGAATCATCCCAACATCTGCATCATTCACGGCATTGAGGATAATAATGGGCATCCCTTCATCGTGATGGAGAAGCTGGAGGGCGAGAGCCTGAAGCAATGCATTGGGGGTCAGCCGGTACCGACGGAGAAACTGCTCGATATCAGCATCCAGGTGGCGGATGCGCTGGCGGCATCGCACGCTAAAGGGATTGTGCATCGCGACATCAAGCCGGCGAATATTTTTCTTACTCCGACCGGGCAAGTAAAGGTGCTGGACTTTGGACTGGCCAAGCTGGTGCACAACGTGGGCACCGACAGCGATGGGGCGGCAGCCGACGATTCATTGACGGCGGTGGGAATCATTCCGGGCACGGCGGTTTATATGTCACCGGAGCAGGCCAGAAGCGAAGAGATCGACTTCCGTAGCGATCTTTTTTCTTTTGGCGTGGTGATGTACGAGATGTCCACGGGAAAAAAACCGTTCACCGGCAAGAATTCGCTGATGACGCTGGATTCGGTGTTGCATGCGAAGCCGATCCCGCCGGGGGAACTGAATCCGAAGATGCCGGTGGAACTGGAAGGCATCATCGGCAAGGCGATGGAGAAGGATCGCGAAAAGCGATACCAAAGCGCCACGCAGATGAAGGCGGATCTGCAGCAACTGAAACGCGAAACAGAGTCGGGACAGATTAAGAGTGGATTTCATAGCGCGAAGTTGCGAGTCGCCAGCAAGACTTTCGGCCGCGCGGGAAGTAACCGGTGGCTTTACTGGGTTTTGGGAGGGACGGCGGCGTTGTTGGTGACGGTGCTAGCGGCGGTGGGAGCCTATTGGGTGAAACACCGATCCATGGCCAGCGCGGAGCTGCAGAAGGCAATTGCTGTGTTGCCTCTGCAGAATATCAATGGCGATTACACGGTGGATTATCTGCGCTTCGCGCTGGCGGATGAACTGACTAGCGTGCTGACGTATTCGCGGTCGCTGGAGGTCAGGCCTTCGTCGGCGACACGAAAATATGTGGGGGCGGATGTGGATCCGCGAAAGATTGGGCAGCAGTTGCACGTGGGAAAGCTGCTGACCGGGCACTTTACGCGGCAGGGCGATCAGTTAAGCGTGACGCTGGAGGCGATCGACGTCTCCAATGATCGATTGCTTTGGCAGACGACGATTTCGGCTCCAGTGAATGACTTGATTGCCTTGCAGAGTCAATTGAGCACGCAAGTGCAGCAAGGCTTGCTGCCGGTACTGGGTGGGGCGGGCGGAGCTTATAACACGGCATCAAGGCCGAAGAGCCAGGAGGCTTACGATCTTTACCTGCACAGCCTGGCGCTGCCGCACGATCCTGATCCGAATCGAGACGCCATTGCGGTGCTGGAACATGTGGTCGGCGTGGACCCCGGCTATGCGCCGGCATGGGAGGCTTTGGGAGAGCGATATTACTTCGACTCTTATTATGGCGGAGGCGGGGAGAAGAAGTTCCAGCTCTCGAACTCGGCGTACGAGCGGGCGTTGTCGCTGGATCCGAACCGGGTTGCGGCGGCGAGCAATTTGATCACAAACCGCGTGGAGCGGGGCGAGTTGGGACGGGCCTACGATGCGGCGACGGACCTGGTGCGGCGAAGGCCGGAAAGCGCCGACGCTCATTTCGCGCTGAGCTATGTGCTGCGCTACGCAGGCATGCAGGAGCAGGCGATTCAGGAATGCAACACAGCGCGATCGCAGGATCCGGGAAACTTCAAATTCCGGTCGTGCGCGTGGGCATTTCTGGAGCTCGGGAAAACCGACCGGGCGATGGATTTTATTCATTTGGATGCGGGATCGGAGTGGGCGGCTTGGGTTACGCCGTACGTTTATCTGGCCGAAGGAAATCTGGCGCTGGCGCGGGAGGCGGCGAAGGGTATAGCGAAGGCGCCGTTCTACCATCGGGATTTGATGATTGCGTGCACGCAGGCGGAGCGGCCGGCCGACCTCGACAGGATTGTGCGGGAGACCGAGGCTTCGGTAATGACGGAGCCTGATCCGGAATCGTGGTATCGGGTGGGGGCGCTGATGGCGTACTGCGGGCAGAGAGACGCGGCCTTGCGTCTGCTGAAGGCGGCGGTGCAACAGAATTATTGCGCGTACTCGGCGCTGCTGGAAGATCCGTTGTTGAAGGGATTGCGGAAGGATACGGCGTTCAACGAAGTATTGACGGCGGGAAGCACTTGCCAACAGACGCTGAAAGAAGGGCGCGGACAATAGGAATGACACAGGAAGCGCAAACTTATCGCAAGGTGGACGTGCGCATCGTGCCTTTCCTTTTCCTTTGCTATATTTTGGCGTATCTCGACCGGGTAAATGTGGGGTTCGCAAAGCTGCAGATGCTGAAAGATCTTTCGCTGAGCGATGCGGCATTCGCTACCGGTGCGGGTATTTTTTTTATCGGCTATTTCTTTTTTGAAGTTCCCAGCAACGTGCTGCTGAAAAAGTACGGGGCGCGCATGTGGATTGCGCGGATCATGATTTCGTGGGGCGTAATCTCGGCGTGCATGATCTTCGTGAGAGGCCAGTGGTCTTTTTATGCCATGCGCTTCCTGCTGGGGTTGGCGGAAGCTGGATTCTTTCCCGGCATCATCTTTTATCTGACTTTGTGGTATCCGTCACGGCTTCGATCGACACGAACCGCGTGGTTTGTTGCGGCAATCGCGGTCTCTGGGGTCATCGGCAATCCGATCTCCGGATGGATTATGGATAGGCTTTCCGGCGCGATGGGGCTGGCGGGATGGCAGTGGCTTTTTCTGTCGGAAGGCATTCCTTCGGTTCTGGTTGGTTTTATCGTGATCTTCTATTTAGAGAGCAGCATTGATGAGGCGAAATGGCTGACGCATGAGGAAAAAACACTGCTGGCACATAATCTTGAAGTGGAAGACAAAGATAAGACCGAGCACAAGTTGAAGGACGCCTTCACCAGCGGGAAAGTGTGGGTGCTGTGCGCGATCTATTTCACATTGATGATTGGCTTGTACGGAATTGCCTTCTGGCTGCCGACGATTGTGAAGGCGTTTGGTTTGAAAGGTTATCTGCAGGTTGGCTTGATCACGGCGATTCCGTACGGAGTCGCCGTAGTGGGGATGATTTTTCTGAGCAAACATTCCGACAAGACCGGAGAACGGCGGCTGCATTATGTGGCGAATGTTTTGGCGGGGGCGGTGGGATTGGTTTTGAGCGGGGTGTATGCGGGCAATCCGGTGCTGGCGATTATATTTTTGTCGGTGGGAACGTTGGGGGTGATTGGGTCGATGCCGTTGTTCTGGCCGTTGCCTTCTGCGTTCCTGGCGGGAACGGCTGCGGCGGCGGGGATTGGGATTGTAAATTCAGTGGGTAATCTGGGCGGTTATGTGGGACCGAATATTCCGGTCTGGGCAAAACATTTTTCGTCCGATCGATCGGCGGCGTTGTATTGCATTGCGGGGATCCTGGTGATTGGCGCTTTGCTGACGCTATTGTTTGTACCGTCAACTCTGCGTGTGCGTGTGAGTCCGGCGGATCGGGCGGCGGCATAAGTAAAGAATTTGCGTCGAAACGGGGTTAGGCCGCATTCTTGTAAGGTGAGCTATCCGGAAAGCAACCACCTTGCGAGCCGCCTGGGGCGGATCGTTCGTCGTTCTCGTCCTCTTTTTTTTAAAACCACAATTCTACGGATGTGCCGCGCGGCTTTGTGGCTCGCGATTCCGGTCGTGCTGGCGGCGGCGCCACTGCAGACTGCAGAGAAGCCGGGGCATGCGCGGCCTGTTGGGCAAGTTCAGAGCCACGAAGCGGCTATCACGCAGTTTCCTCAGCTTCCTTATCAGGGGAATCCTCCTGAACTTCCGCAAGACCAAGGAGTGTTGGGGCTGCGGCAAATGCTGCCGCGGTTGGGGACGACTGCGCATTTGATGCAAACGGTGGCGCATCCGGATGATGAGGACGGTGGGATGCTGACGCTGGAGTCGCGCGGGCACGGAGCGAGCGTGTTGTTGATGACGCTGAACCGCGGAGAGGGCGGACAGAACAAAATCGGCAGTAATTTGTCAGACGTGCTCGGCGTGTTGCGAACTCTGGAACTGTTGGCCGCGGACGAATATTACGGCGTGCAGGAGCGATTTTCGCGAGTAGCCGATTTTGGTTTTTCGAAGAGTGCGGATGAGACGTTTGCCAAATGGGGCGGACATGATCCGGCGCTGGGCGATATGGTTGGAGTGATTCGAACATTTCGTCCGGATGTGCTGGTGGCGCGATTTTCTGGGACCGAGCGCGATGGACACGGGCATCATCAGGCTTCGGCCATTCTGACGAAGGAGGCGTTTCGAGCGGCGGCGGATGCGAAGCGTTTTCCGGAGCAGATCGCGAAGGGATTGCGGCCCTGGCAGGCGAAGAAACTCTACATCGGCAATGTGTGCGGATTTGGCGCGATGACCTGTCCGGATGCGCAGTGGACGGTGAAACTGAATACGGGGGAGAGCAGCGCGGATTTGGGGGGATCGTATGTGCAGTTCGCAATGAAGGGATTGCGGCATCAGCTATCGCAAGGGTCGGCGAACTGGACGGTAGAGCCGGGGGACCGGTTTACGTTTTACAAACTGGTGGATTTGATCGAACCAGCGAAGCTGGATAAAGACGGGCATGAAAAAGATTTTTTTGACGGACTGGATACGACGCTGGCGGGGCTAGCGAGTCGGTTGGGGACAGAAGAATCGAAGGTTCCGCAATTGCGGAAAGAGTTGACGGAAATTGCGGCGCGAATTGCCGAAGCGAGCGAAGATGCGAAGGGGGGCAACTCGTCTGCGGCCGTGACGCCTCTGGCAAAGGCTGTGAATGGGCTGGAGCGGGCGCGCGAGGAAGTCGGAAAAAGCAGTGTCGACGAGCTGATCAAGGTGGATGTGCTGGATCGTTTGGCGGAGAAGAGGGAGCAGGCGGAGACGGCGGTCAATGACGCTTTGAACGTGATGCTGGAAGCGACGGTGGTGCCACGGGCGAAGGCGGGTGTCGGCCTCCCGAAGGAAGCGGAGGCGATGACCACGGTTTCTCCTGGCGAGGAGTTTCAGGTGGCGGTGGATTTTCGCAACGGATCGAAACAGAACGTATCGATTGACAGCCTGAAGCTTGAGGTTCCGGAAGGGTGGGGGACGACTTCCGACCAAACGAAGCGAATTGCGATTAAAGCCGGTGGCAGCGAGCGCGTGGTGTTTCGCTTGACGGTTCCGAAGAATGCGGAGTACACGCGTCCTTATTGGCACCGAGATGATCCGGAGACCGAGAGCGTGAATCATATCGATGACGAGCGATATGCGACGCTGCCGTTTCCTCCGCCGGCGTTGCGGGCGAGGGCAACGTATTCTGTCGGCGGGGTCAGCGCTGGGACTAAGAGTGAAATTGGAGCCACGGTTGTAACTAAGTTTGTGGACGACTCCGGAACTGGGCGGGCGCGGCCGGTGGCGGTGGTTCCGGCATTCTCGGTGGCGCTGGAACCGGGTACGCAGGTGATTTCGACCCACAACGGAGCGAGTTCGACGGTGACGGTAGGGGTGATTAGTAATCTGGATCGCAAAGCGCAAGGCGTGCTGCGACTGGAGTTGCCGGCGGGCTGGCGAGCGGAGCCGTTGCAGGTTTCTGCTGAACTGGCACGACGGGGCGAAAAGAAGGATTTTCAGTTCAAGGTCTTCCCTGCTGGTTTGCAGGAGGGCAGAGCGAAGGTTCGAGCGGTGCTCGAGGCTGATAAAGAAAAGTTCAGTGAGGGTTACACGCTGGTGACGCGCGAAGACCTGGGTAGTTTTTATTACTACCAGCCTGCGGTGCAACGAGTGAGCATTGTCGATGTGAAGGTGCCGCATGACTTGAAGGTTGAGTACATCATGGGCGCGGGCGACGATATTCCGACGGTGCTCAAGCAGGTTGGATTGGATGTGACGCTAATTCCGGCGGAGAAACTGGCGAGTGCGGATTTAAGCCAGTACGGAACGATTGTGCTGGGGATTCGCGCTTACGACACGCAGAAAGAAGTGGCGGCTAATAATAAGAAGCTGCTTGATTTTGTGGGGGCGGGCGGAACGCTGGTGGTGCAATACAATGCCGGCGTGGCCGATTTTAATGGCGGGCACTTCACTCCTTATCCAGCGGAGCTAAGCCGGGCGCGGGTTTCGGTGGAAGAGGCTCCGGTCGATATTCTGGCGCCGCAGGATGGTGTGTTTCATTATCCGAATGAAATTTCGGCTCGCGACTTCGATGGGTGGGTGCAGGAGCGCGGGCTTTATTTCATGGACAAATGGGACGAACATTTCAAACCCCTGCTGGCCTGCCACGATCCGGGCGAGGACGCGCAGAAGGGTGGGCTGTTGCGGGCGCAGTATGGGAAAGGAACATACATCTACACGGGATATGCGTTTTTCCGACAATTGCCGGCTGGAATTCCGGGAGCGGTGAGGCTGTATGTGAATCTGTTGAGCGCGGGGCATGAGGGCGGTCGTTAGTCGTCAGTTGTTGGTCGTTGGTATGGTCCTTCCACGAAATGCAGGCTCCGTCGCAAGATAATTCGAGTTCGCCCGGCCTAATCCGCGGCATGGGTTTGGGAAGCGCGACTGCGCTCAACATGATTGACATGATCGGCGTGGGGCCGTTCATTACCATCCCGCTGATTTTGGGCGCGATGGGCGGCCCGCAGGCCATGCTGGGATGGGTGGTGGGAGCGCTGTTTGCGGTATGCGACGGGCTGGTGTGGGCGGAACTGGGCGCGGCGATGCCGGGATCGGGCGGATCGTACAACTATCTGCGGGAGATTTACGGGCCGCAGAAGATGGGCAAGCTGATCTCGTTCTTGTTTATCTGGCAATTGTCGTTCAGCGCGCCGCTCTCGATTGCAACGGGATGCATTGGGCTGGCGGGATACGCAGCTTATTATTGGCCGCCGCTCGAGACTGCATATTCTTCCTACGATGCGGTTTTGCATGTTCCGTGGGCCGGGGGCCTGCACGTGAGTTGGGTGGTGACGCCGGGAACGGCGGTGGCGGTGAGCGTTTGTTTTCTCGCGACTTTTTTACTTTACCGGCGCATCACGGTGATTGGAAGACTTTCGAAAGTGCTTTGGTTTTTTGTGATGGGAACCATGGGCTGGATCATTTTCGCGGGGCTCACCCACTTCAATGCGGCGCAGGCGCTTGATTTCCCTCCGGGTGCTTTCACTTTGTCGCGCAACTTCTTTATGGGTTTAGGCGGAGCCATGCTGATTGCCACCTATGACTACTGGGGCTATTACAACGTGGCTTTTCTGGGCGATGAGGTGAAAGACCCAGGCCGCAACATTCCGCGCGCGTTGCTGCTTTCCATTGCGCTGGTGGCGTGTCTATATCTGGTGATGAATATCTGCATTCTGGCCGTGGTGCCGTGGCGGGAGATGGTGCAGGGCGGAAAGAACAACAGCGGGCTGTATGTTGTGTCGCTGTTCATGCAGAAAATCTATGGCGCGTGGGCGGCGCGGTTGGTCACTGGATTGGTGATGCTAGCAGCCTTCGCTTCTGTCTTCTCGCTGATGCTGGGGTATTCGCGAGTGCCTTACGCGGCGGCGAAGGATGGAAATTATTTTCGGGCGCTGGCGAAGGTGCATCCGGTCTACCGGATTCCGCATGTTTCCCTGCTAGTACTGGGGGTGGTGGCGGCGGCGTTTTGCTTTCTCCGGCTGAAAGATGCGATCGCGGCGCTGGTGGTGATTCGAATTCTGATTCAGTTTCTAGTGCAGGCGGTGGGTGTGATTGTGTTGCGAATCCGACGGCCGGACATGCCGCGTCCGTTTCGGATGTGGTTGTATCCGATGCCGGCGCTGCTGGCGATTGCCGGATTTCTATTTATCCTGTTCAACCGGGAAAATTGGCAGAAAGAGATGCGATACGCGTTAGTCATCTTGCTGGCAGGCCTGGTGATCTATATGATTCGCGCGTGGAGAAGCCACGAATGGCCGTTTGCCGCAGCGAAGGCTTCAGGTTAGTAAATGTGCAGTCGCTGTAGAACTCTTATTCAAACCGGAGATATCTTCATGAGAAAGACGTTGTCGTACCTGGCATTCGGGATGTTGGCGCTTACAGTTGTGTGCGCTGCTCAGGAGACCAAGCATAAAAAAGAGGAGGCGCGAAGCGTCACCCAGGTGCTGGATCGAACTGTGACGAATTTGGAACACGACTTTGTGCCTCTGGCGGAGGCCATGCCGGAAGACAAATTTGGATTCGCGCCGACCGATGGCGAGTTCAAAGGGGTGCGGACATTCGCCCAACAGATCAAACATGTCGCGGCCGTGAACTATGAACTGGGTGCAGCGATTCTGGAGGAGAAACCTCCGGTCGACATTGGCGACGAGTCTGGACCGGCCTCGATTACCGCCAAGGCTGATATTTTGAAGTACCTGAACGATTCGTTTGTGTACGTGCACAAAGCCCTGAAGACCATCAATGAAAAGAATCTTGTGGCCACGGTGAAGAGCCCGTTTGGTGAAGGAATGGTGACGCGCTTAAGCCTGGCGACCAGCGTGGCTTGGCACGGCTTCGACCATTACGGGCAGATGGTGGTATATCTGCGAATGAATGGCATCGTGCCGCCTGCCAGCCGATGAGGTCCTGCGCTGCCGCTAAGAGTGGCGCTCGTCCGTCAAGAAATTACAAAGATGCTGGTAGAAACTGACGCCAGGCTCCTTTGAAACGCAGTCGCTATAGGAAGCGACGGCCAGCTGAAACGTCAGAAGATCCTCTGCGGCTTGTTCATTTTGCAGGAAAAGGTCTTCAGGCGGCTGGACCTGTGGTTGTGTTTTGGACTTCATCACTGCCCGTCTCAGAAACTGCCTTCAACTCTGCAACGAAGTGGCGGGCTATGGTTGAGAACACGTGGCGCAGTTAAAAGTTTCGCATAATAGTGAAGCGGAAAATTACTCGGAAGGGCGAGCGCCGCGAAGGGTGATGGAGGTCAGCAGCAATTCGGCGGGCAAGCCGCTCTGGCGGAGATGGGCGGCAATGTCCTTCTGAGTTTTCGGGGCGGAAGTGTGAGGATCGAGAAAAATAAGCACAGAGGGTCCGGCGCCGCTGAGAGCGACACCGAGCACACCCGGTTTGCCGACCAACTGCTGCAGGGAGGGCAATAGCGGGCAGAGCGGGGCACGATAAGGTTGGTGGATGCGGTCTTCCAGTGCAAAGGAAAGCAAGTCGTGCCGTCCTTGCGTGAAGGCAGCAAGCAGCAGCATGGAGTTCTGGATATTGGTGACGACATCGGCGCGAGAGTATTGCGAGGGGAGCACGCGGCGAGCTTCTTCGGTGGAAAGAGCCTGATGAGGGATGGCCAGCAATAAGGGCCACTTCCCTTTCGGGCGAATGCAAACAACCTGGGCCTCAGCTTCGCCGGACATGCGGGCGATAGCAAGGCCGCCCATCCAGCAGGCGGAAACGTTATCGGGATGATGCTCGCGGCGGGAGGCCTCGCCGATGACCTGGGCGTCGCTCCAACGCAGGCGACCAAAATGATTGGCGAGAGCGATGCCGGCTAGACGAGCAGCGGCGGATGATCCGCAACCTTTTCCGATGGGGATGTCGTTCTTGATCTGCAGCGACAAGGGAGTAATTGTTGCGCCGCGCGACTCAATAATTTCGCGGTAAGTGCTGAGGATGAGATGGTTCTCCATCGCCTGGCAGATGCCCGCATCGCGACCGATGGCTTGAATCGAAAAACCAGGGGCGGAGCGGGCGTCGATGGTGATGTAAAGATCCATGGCGAGGGCGGCGGCGTCGAAGGCCGGACCAAGATTGGCGGAGCTGGCGGGGAGGGCCAAGTGCAGTGACGTTGGGCTGCGCCGCTTTCTTTTGGTTTTAGGCATTCGAGTGGTTCACGTCGGATTTCTCTGCGTGATCGAGAGCCTTGATCACAGCATCGAGAGTGGCGTCGAGAACGATGGGAGGATGTCGAAAGGATTTGAGCTTTGCTTCTTCGGCCTCGTGCGGAGTTCGTTGAAGCAGAGTACCGCGATGGAGGTCCATGGTGAAGTCGGGATCTTTAAGCAGGTTTCCGGTGAGGATCAAGACGACGCTTTCGTGGGGTTTTATAAATCCTCGGCGCAAAAGTTTTTTTAGGCCCGCCAGGGTCACGGCTGACGCGGGCTCACAACCAATGCCCTCTGCGCCGATTTCAGCTTTGGCCTGAGCCATTTCAACTTCGCTCACCTGCTCACAGGCTCCGTCGGTTGCTTGCAGAACTTTTACGGCTTTTTGCCACGAGGCTGGACTGCCAATGCGAATGGCGGTGGCGCGAGTTTCGGCTTGCACGGGCACGAGATGTTTGCCGTGGGCCTCCTGCAGCGTGCGAAATAATGCGTTGGCGCCTTCGGCTTGAATGACTGACAACTTCGGGAGACGCTGGATCAGTCCGATTTCGTGCATCTCCAGCAGAGCCTTGCCGATGGCGGAACTATTTCCCAGGTTGCCGCCGGGGACGATGATGTGGTCGGGCGGATGCCAGTCGAGTTGCTCCAGCAATTCGATGGCTAGAGTTTTCTGGCCTTCCAGGCGAAATGGGTTGATGGAGTTTAACTGGTAGACAGGTGCGCTGCGGACGAGTTCCTGCAGCAGGCGTAGACAACCGTCAAAATCAGTGCGGAGTTGGCAGGTGAGCGCGCCATAGTCAAGAGCCTGGGAGAGTTTGCTCCAGGAAATTTTGCCGTCGGGCACGAGAACGAGGGCGCGCAAGCCTCCGCGCGCAGCGTAGGCGGCCATGGATGCGGAGGTGTTGCCGGTTGAAGCACAGGCGACCCAGCGGTATCCCGCTTGGCGAGCGAAGGTAGCGGCAACCGTCATGCCTGTATCTTTGAATGAGCCAGTTGGGTTCATGCCTTGATGTTTGGCATACAGCCGCTGTACGCCAGTGGCGCGCGAAGCCCGCGGCAGTTCGTACAGGGGAGTGTTGCCTTCGCGCAGCGTGACTACCTGCTGCTCGGAGGCGGGAGTGGGAAGCAACTCACGGAAGCGCCAGACGCCGCTGCGATCGAGTAGTGCGTTCGACGAGCGGCGCTCACGCCAGATCGACTTCAGAGAACTGGCGTCTAGTTTGCCCGGCTGCCAGGAAGGATCTGTGATTTCAAGTAAGTTGCCGCATTGCGCGCAGCGAAAGTCCTGCGAAGCCGATTGCGCGGCCGAACTGCAAGCGATGCAGCGGAAATAAAATGTCGCAGGCGGCAGAGCGACTCCAGAACCGGTTTCAGAAGTGGCGGCAGACGGCATGGAGTCGGAAGTTATTTCACGCCTCGCAAGTATTGATCGGTCTTGTTGATCCAATCGGCGCGCGGGGGATTGAAAACGTCGAGATCAACGGTGTCTTCGAGGGCCTCGGCCTTGTGCGGCATGTTCGCGGGAATGCAGAGGACCTCGCCAGAGTGGACGACAATTTCCTGGCCGTTGATCCAAAATTTCAGGGCACCATCGAGAATGTAGGTCAGTTGCTCGTTGTGGTGGCTGTGTTCGGGAACGATGCAGCCTTTTTTCAGGAGGACGCGGGCCACCATGATTTCCTGGCCAACCACGAACTGCCGCTGCAACAGCGGGTTTAACTCTTCCAGGGGGATGGTATGCCATGGGATGTATTGGTGCTCGACTTTTCCGAGCGAGTGCTTGGCGACGGCGCGGCGGGCGCGGGTGTGGGATTTGGTTTTTGATTTTTTGCGACTGGAATTCCTGGTCTTCACTTTATTCGCCATTGGGTTCGGTCCTTTTATCTTTGTTTGCCTTCTTAGTGAACTCTGCCGGAATACAGTTTTACCGCGGTGTCGTGCAGATAAGCGTGGGCCAGCTCGAGAGCACGGGGCTCAGTAATTTCATTCTCGGAAATCATTTCTGCCAAGGCGGCGGCCAGCGCCATGCGCGACGACTCGGCGCCCAGCCAATAGCTCTCTTCCGCGCCCAGAACCTGATTGTACGGGAAACAGTCGGTGCCGAAGGTGATCTTATCGGGAAAAGTTTCCAGCCACATCTTCAGAGTGTCTTTGAACGCGGAAGGATATTGCGCCAGCTCGCCGAAGGATGAATCGATATAGACGTTCTTCATGGCAGCCAACCAGATGGCTTGGCGTTCGAGGGGATAGCCGCCGTGGATGAGCACGAAGGTGGTGCTGTGATAGCGGGGATCGCGCAAGACGCTCTCGAGATTCATGACATTGCTTTGCGACAAATTGAAATAATCACCGATGCCGATGGCGGTGTGAATGTGCACCGGCAGGTTCAACTCCCCACCCTGAGCCACTAAAAAGCGGAAGATGTAATCCTGAAAAGTTCGGTAATCTCTTTCAGGGGGAACTCCGCCGGATGCGTAGCGGCGGTAAATTTCTTCGGCTTGATCGCGTGTGGGGTCAGAGAAAGTGGTGGGGCGAAAGTAGGCCACCTCGAACTTCATGGCTATGCCACCTCTTTTCTTGTTGTCTTGAAGCACACGAGTGATGAAAGTCAGATAGTCATCGAACTCGGCGGGAAGTCCGGTGGCGTTTTCCTGTTGCATCCAGCGATGCAGCATTTTTTCCTGCAGGGGAATGAAGACGCCTTCGTCGGGATTGCGGCCAGTCTCAAGCTGATTGTTGAACGGCCACATAAACGAGTCGGCAAAAAATACCCAGGGAAAACGCCGGGGATCGAGGTAGTCGGGCATCATGGCGCGGTTGGCAACGGAACTTTCGGTATTGATCTTGTCGAGAATCAGATTGAAATACGCGGTGCCAGGATTTTGCTTTTTCAACTCCGTCTTTTTCGCCACGAGCCACTTGGAGTGTTCCGGAGATAAATCCTGGTAAGGATATCCGAACAACGCTTTGGCGGCGGCGACTAGCTCTGGATTGTCATCGCGGGTGCGAAGGGCTTCGCTGGCGTCGGGGGGAGCGGCCATGGCGTCGACATCGGGGTCGTCGGCGAAACCTGGATGGGCGTGGTGATCGAAGGCGGGAATCTTTTCGATTTGCGGCAGCAGTCGCAGATAGATTTGTTGGACATCGGGGCCGGGGAACGGTCGCGCCTGTGCGCTCGAGAAACAGGAAAGGATAATTACGGCGCCGACACCTACGATTATTTGTCTCATTTAGAGTAGTTCCCTTTTCTTGATAGCCGCTTGCCGGCAGCTCTTATCTTTCCGCCAGAGTTGCCTGCCAAGCGGTTGAGACTTTTGCAATGCGCGCGGCGGCTTCCTGCAAATTCGCCACCGACGATGCAAAAGAGAAGCGGACGAAATGTTTGCCAGCGGGACCGAATGCGGCTCCGGGAATCGCGGCTACGCCGGCGTCTTCCAGCAACATGCGGCAAATTTCTTCGGCACTGGCTCCGGTTCCGCGAATGTCGACCCAGGCATAAAAAGCGCCCTGGGGAGGCTCGCAGCGGAAGCCCGGAACTTGATTCAGATCGTGAACGAATTGTTCGCGGCGGCGCGTGTATTCGGCCACCATGCGCGGTGTATTGCCTTCGCGATCGCGTAGGGCATCGATGGCAGCATATTGCGTGAATTCGGCGACGCAGGTGTAGGTGTTGACGGCGATCATCGCGAGCGCCGGCACCACTTCGGGCGGTGCGACCGTGTAGCCCAGGCGCCAGCCGGTCATCGCGAAACTCTTGGAGAATCCGTCGATGATCAGGGTGCGTTCTGGCATCCCGGGATAACTCAGCATGGAAATATATTCGCTGCCGTAAATGATGCGAGCGTAGATTTCGTCGGAGAGAACCCAGAGGTCGTGCTGGACGGCGAGTTCGGCGAGCGCGCGCTGCGCTGCGTCCGTGTAGACGGAGCCGGTTGGATTGCCGGGAGAGTTGGTGATGAGCATGCGAGTGCGGTGCGTGATCTTGCGGGCGACTTCGGAAATGTCCGGCTGAAAATGATTGCGGGATGAAAGTTCGAAGGGCACGGGGACTGCACCTAGTCCTAGCGCGATTGAAGGGTAGCCGGGAAAACCGGGGTCGGGATAAAGAACTTCGTCTCCGGGTTCAAGCAAAGCCAGCATGGCGAAAAAGAGCGCCGCTTTGCAGCCGGGAGCGATTACCACATTGGCCGGTGAAACTTTGATATTGCGGGTGTGGTGCAGATAGTGAGCGAGCTCGTCGCGCAGCGCGGGGAGACCGGCGACGGCGCAGTAGCGGTCTTTGCCGTCGGAGAGAGCCTTGGCGGCTGAGGCGATGACGGAGGGGCCAGGATGAAAATCAGGCTCGCCGAGTTCAAGATGAATAATGGAACGGCCCTGGGCTTCTAATTCCTTGGCGCGCGCAAAGACTGAGAGTGCGCCTTCGCCGCTCATGACCGAGATTCGAGACGCTATGGATCGCATTGTTTCTCCGAAAAGTTATAAGCCTTTATACATGCCGCCGTCGACCAGCACGGTTTGGCCGGTGATGTAGGAAGCGCGCTCGGAAGCGAGCCAGACGATTGTCTCGGCTACTTCGCGGGGCTCGCCGAGACGCTTCACCGGAGCGTCGGCGGCCCAGGCATCGAAAATCTCTTTCTCGTTTTTTCCCGAAGAGGAGGCGCGGGCAGCGGCCAATTCCTTCAACCGGTCGGTGGCGGTGAATCCGGGGCCGACGTTGTTGACCAGAATTCCATCTTTGCCGAATTCGTTGGCGAGACTTTTTACCAGGCCGACCACGGCTGCCCGCACCGCATTCGAAAGCACAAGATCGGTGACCGGTTGCTTGGTCGTGATGGAGGTGAGAGTGATGATGCGACCCCAGCGCTTGCGCTGCATGTGGGGGATCACCTCGCGGGAGAAGTAGACGGTGCTGAGAAAGTTGAGTTCCAGAGCCCGCTGCCATTCTTCGAGAGTAGCGGCGAGGAATCCCTTGGCTGGAGGGCCGCCGGCATTGGTCACGCAAATATCGACGCCGCCGAATTTCTGGGCGGTGGTGGCGACGAAACGGGTGACGGCTGCAGCGTCGGTAACATCGAAGGCCTCGGCAAGAACTTCGACGTGGTATTGCTTTCTGATTTTTTCCGCCGCGGCTTGCAAGGTGTTCTGGTTGCGCGCGCACATGGCGACGCGGCAGCCTTCGGCGGCAAAAGCTTCGGCGGTGGCGAGGCCAATTCCCTGACTGGATGCGGCGACAAGAGCAACGCGGTCTTTCAGGCCAAGATTCATGAATGAGGAATTATAAACGGTGCGTCGGAAAATCCCCGCGCTTGCGAGAGTTTCTTCACGCCATTAGTCTGGTAGGGCGAGGCACTCATGAAACGGCAAAGCTATCAGGCGGAAACCAAGGCGGTGCGGGGCGCGGCGGATCTCGACAGGAAAAACGGGCCGCTGGCTACGCCGATCTACCAGACTTCGACCTTTGAGGTCACGGACAACGAAGAGGAACTGCGCGCCACTCATACCGACCACTTTTATACGCGGTATGGGAATCCCACGAATACAGTTGCGGAACAGACAGTTGCGGCGCTGGAAGGGGTGGATGCGGCGCTGACGTTCGCTTCCGGCATGGGAGCGATTACGACGACGCTGATGGCGCTGCTGAAGAGTGGCGACCACATCGTGGCGCAGCGCGATATTTACGGCGGGGTGAGCAAGTTTCTATCGCAGTGGCTGCCCAAGATGGGGATTGAGACGACGTTCGTGGACACGACCGAGTATGAGCAGCACGAGCGGGCGATCCGGCCGAACACGAAGCTGCTTTATCTGGAGTCGCCGACGAATCCGACTTTGCGCGTGGTGGATTTCAAGCGAGCGGCAGCTGTGGCCAAGCGGCATAACATTCTCAGTATGATCGATTCCACGTTTGGCACGCCGGTGAATCAGCATCCGGCGGAGTTCGGCATCGATCTGGTGATGCATTCGGGAACGAAATATCTGGGCGGGCATACTGATTTGATCTGCGGCGTGGTGGCGGGACGGCAGGAGCTGATGAAGAAAATCTGGGAGACGCGGACTACGCTGGGAAACTGCATGGATCCGCATGCCTCGTGGATGCTGGTCCGGGGATTGAAGACACTGGCGGTGCGGGTGGCGCGGCAGAATGAGAACGCGCAGCGGGTGGCGGAATTTTTGGGGAAAAGTGCGAAGGTGAGAAAGGTGCATTATCCGTTTCTGAAAAGTCATCCGCAACATGGGCTGGCGCGCGAGCAGATGAAGGGGGGCGGCGGCATGGTGAGTTTTGAAGTGGAGGGCACGGGCGACGACGCGCGCCGGGTGAGCGAAGCGATGCGGCTGTTTACGCTGGCTCCGAGCCTGGGCGGAGTGGAATCTCTGGTGTCGATTCCGGTGCTGACTTCACATGCCATGGTTCCGGCGGCGGAGCGGGCAAAGATGGGCGTGACGGAACAGTTGATACGGCTCTCGGTGGGGATTGAGAGCGCGGAGGATTTGATCGGAGATCTGGAACGGGCGCTGGAGGCGGTGGCGGGGAGGCAGCGGGTTGAGGTGGGGTAGCGAAGTTCTCGTGTAGATCTTGAACTAAGAACTGGCCTCTCTTGGGAGAGGCCAGTTTTGCTGGGAGGGCTGACCGAGCGCCTAGAAAATAAATTTCAAGGCTAGCTGCAGAATGCGGGCGTTGTGGACGGCATTGGGGCTGAGGAAACCGAGGCCAGCGCAGGAGGGATCACCAGCCGAATTGTTAGGCCCTCCGTAGCAGCTCAGGGTGTTGGCGCCGCTGGTAACGGCGCTATTGTTGGCCGCGGAGCCGCCGCCCCCGCCAATGTAACCCCATTCGACGTGATTGAACACGTTGAATGCCTCTGCGCGAAATTCCACGTTCATACTTTCTTTAATAGCAAAGTGTTTGAAAAGCGCCATGTCAAAGTTCGTCAGGTTGGGATTACGCAGGAGATTCCTTCCCGCGTCACCAAATGTGAGACCAACCGGGGCTACGAACGCCGCGGGATTTCCGTATGCCGGTCCAAAACTCGAGCCCGGAGGGGTGGGTGGTATGCCGGCCTTCGGATCGCCAACTAGATCTGGATAGGAGCCAGTACCAACGCCGTTGGCGACGCCCGCGTTGTCGGACGGCGTCGATCCACCGCCGCCATTGACGACCGTAAACGGAGCACCGGTTTGGTATGAGGTGATTCCAGAGATCTGCCATCCGCCGAGCAACGAGTGACTGAGCCCGCTCCCTTTGAAGAGTGGAAGGTCGTAGATATAGCTGATGGTTACGACGTGCCGCTGATCGAAGTTAGAGCTGGCGCGGTTGAGAGCTAAATCGTAAGAGTTAACAAATCCGGTGTCGCCACCTGAGGACGAATCGTCAATCGAATGGCTGTAGGTGTAGGCCACACTGAATTGCAGAGCGCCAACAGTCTTGCGCAACGAGGCCTGCAGCGCGTGGTAGATAGATGATGCCTCGTTATCCAGACGCCGAATGTCGGAGAATCCCGCGTAAGGTCGGAAGAAATCCGGGTTGCCTCCGCACGCCACGTACATGTTGACACCCGCAGTCCCAGGGGTCTGATCCCCGGCGACAAGGTCGGGATTGTAACCGTTTATGGTTATTCCGCTTGGCGTTGTACCGGTCGCGCAATCATTGGGACCAATCGCCTCGTGATTTATTTCGTATGGGTTTTGACTGGCGGAGATGGGGTGAATCTGGTTCAAATCCAAGCGCTCTCCCAAGTGCGTGCCTTTGCTGCCGACATACGAAAGAACTGCGACTGTATTTTTCGGAAATTCGTGCTGCACGTCCACGTGCCATTGCTGTACGTAAGGCCAGGTTGCTTTCTGCGGCAACGAAACGACTGTAAGGGGGAAACTCTCGCCTGCGACGCCGATATTTGAGTAACCCACAATGTTGGATTGAGTTGGTGTTTGGACAAGTGGGGGAGAGCCTTCGAGGGCGGTGGCGGTGGCTTCATTGCCGTTTGTGTATTCGAAAAAGATGCCGTACCCGCCACGAACGGCAGTCTTGCCATCGCCGAAGGGATCCCATGCAAAACCGAGTCGAGGAGCAGGATTGAATAGGTGCCCAGTGTAGCAGCCGATGGGTACACCGCCCCTTCCGCACTGGACTATACCGTTAAACGGGTTTCCGCCGACACTACCATCTGGATTAACTGAGGACGCTCCTGGAACGTATTTGGTGGGATCGAAATTAAAAGCTTGGAGCTTCGCATCCCGGGCAGTCCCGAACATGCTGATGCGAAGCCCCAGGTTAAGGGTTAATCTCGAAGTGGCGTGCCAGTCGTCTTGTAAATATGGTTCAAATATCTTGTGCCGCAGATAATATTTCGGCTGCAAACTTCCTTGCGCAAAGGTTGCGATTCTACCCGTCAGCAGATCGGCGAAGGAATTGCCAGTGGTTACGCCCGAGGCCGTGTCGTACGTTAGAAAGCCATTTACGGATGGCTCAAACTGAGGCAGTTCGTTTTTCTCAGAGGCTAGGAAATAGCCTCCAAACTGAAGGTTGTGTGTCCCAACTATCTTGGAAATGTTGTCGCGATAGGTGTAAATCGGATTGGAGTTGACAGGACCGTTGGGCACCCATCCTGCGTCTTGCGCAATCCCGCCCAGTACGCCGCCATTGAGCTGAATTCCCGGCAGCTTGCCGCCACCAAAACCGTTTTGGAACAAGCCGATATCGTAGCCTGCGGGGCGTTGCCAGGCGCCAAGATTCTTAAAGACGAGATGATTGACGGAGTAAGCAAAAACAAATTCATTCAGAAGAGTCGGAGAAACTGTTGCCGTGAGCCGAGCCACCATGCTGTTCGACGGCTGTGTGAAATTATTCTGAATGGTGGGGAAGCTAGCGCCGTTGGTCCAAGTCGGAGTCGCGGTTACCTGGTTCCACGAATCGTGGATGTAGCGCAGGGCAAGATGCAATCTGGAAGAAAAATTCTCATCGCCCCGGATTAAATCTTCATGCCAGTTGGTGGCCTGTGCCGGAGAAGCTACGAAACGGCTAAGACCTGCACTGTCGAGAGCGCTGGGGGCGTCGATCTGGTTGGGCAAGGAAATCTGAGGCAGGAGTGGGAGTGCCGAGGGATCGATGGGGACCTGATTGCCAGGGAAAGTCGCGACGGGACCAGTGGTGCCAGCTGGGCTGCTCGTGGGACAATCGGGGAAAACCGGCGTATTCGGAAACGCCGGATCTGCGGATTGCAGAAAGGGCGTACCGGCGGCGGGGCAAAGTTCCGAGAAATTGCCAGAGCGCTCGGCCACAGACGGAACCACGGTGTTGAACGTCGTGCCGGGAACAATATCCTTCCGCCATTCCTCTGACACGAAGAAGAAAGTCTTCGTTTTGTCGCTGTTGTAGTGACCCGGGATGTAGACGGGTCCACCGACGGTGAATCCGTAGTCGTTTTTCTTGTATTCGGGGACAGTGCTTTGAAATTCTTCTTTAGCGTTGTAGGCGTTGTTGCGATTGAATTCGTAAACGTCGCCGTGAAAGCTTCTGGTGCCGGATTTGGTTTCGACTTCCACGGTGCCGGAGCCGTCTTTGCCGTATTGCGCTCCGTAGTTTGAAGTGAGGACGCGGAACTCGGCGATGGCATCGATGCTGGGGTAGGTGATCATCGTGGTGTTGCTGCCGTCGTCCAGATTGTTGGCGCCGTCGACCTCCCAGTTGTTGTATTCGGTGCGTCCGCCGTTGACGCTGTAGGCGACGGTGGCTGCGCCGGTTCCAGGCTCATCGCTGCCGGACTGGTTGGTGGTACCGGGCGTGAGGGAGACGAGCTGCGTGTAGTTGCGGCCGTTCAGTTCGAGCTGCGTCATCTGCTTGCCGGTAACCGTGCCGGCGAGTTCGGAGGATTGAGTCTCGACCTGGTTGAGTTGCTCGCCTTGCACTACGACTTCAGTGGCGAGCTGGCCGATGGTCAGGGTGGCATCGACACGCGCCTTCTGCGCCACGCGGAGTGCGACGGCTTTGGCTTTGAAAGTCTTGAATCCCTGGGCGGTGACGGTTATGTCGTAGTTGCCGCCGGGAAGGCCGGCGGCGAGATAGTCACCGTCGGAGTTAGTGGTCAAGGTGCGGTCATTGCCGCCGGCGGCGCTGACAATCTTGACGGTCGCCCCGGGGACGACGGCTCCGCTGCTGTCATGAACGGTGCCGGTGATCGCTCCGGTATCTTGCGCGGAGACGGCGATGGGGACGATTAGAAGCGCGAGGAAGAACAGTGACCGCAGCAAAAAGATTTTCATAGCCGTGTCGCCCCCAAACCTGGCTTATTAAAACGTATGAATAGTGCTTTTATATGACATCTTCTGTCAAGAACAAAACGCGATCGGAAGCGCGCGGTCTTCGTGTTTGTCCTTCGTTCTTTCGCCAGGTTTTCGTTTTGAGACGAATACGTTGGGCATTTCAGGTGATCTTGCGGGTCGATTCGCGCACTACCAGGTCTGGCGCCAGCTTGCGATGGCGGGCGAGCACGGGTTTTTTTTCGAGCACAGACTTGATGCCTTCGAGCACGATGCCGACTGCGCCCGCGCCCATGGCTTCCATGGGTTGCCGAACGGTGGTGAGCGCGGGGGTGTAAAGGGCGGAGGCGGCGACGTCATCGAAGCCGGTGACCGAACAGTGGTCGGGCACGCGCAAGCCAGCTTGGTTTAACGCCCGGATGGCGCCGAAGGCAGTCATGTCGTCGAAGGCGAGCAGCGCGGTGAATGGTCTTTTCTGCTTGAGCAACTCTTGAGTAAGTTCTTGTCCCGCTTCGAAACTGGAATGCGGATCGCGCGAGTCCGGCAGATCGACGACGAGGCGGGAATCGATTTCGAGGCCGCAGGCTTTGGCGCAATTGCGGATACCGCGCCAGCGGGGAGAGCTATCGGCCAAGGTTTTTGGTCCGCGAATGAAAGCGATTTTGCGGTGGCCGAGGGCGTGCAGATGCTGGAGCGCGAGATAGCCGCCGAGTTCGTTATCGACGATGACGGAACTCATGGCGTCGCCTTTGAGTTCGCAATCGATGAGCGCGGTGGGGATGCTGCTTTTTTCCAGATCGGCGAGCAGGTTGATGTCAAGGAAGAGCCAGTTGGCGAGGACGATGAGGCCTTCGATGCGACGGTCGAGCAGCATTTCGAGGTAGCGCTCGAAGCGGCTGCGCTCGTTGTGAACGTCGGTGAGAATGGGGAGATACGAAGCCTGATAAAGCGTGTTTTCGATTCCGCGCAAGACTTTTGTGCAATAGGGGTCGGTCATGTCGAAGACCATGACGCCGACGGTGTGGCTGCGCTTGCTGCGCAGAGAGCGGGCAAATTCGTTGGGGCGGTAGCCCAGCTTTTCGGCGGCGCGCTCGATGCGCTTCTTGGTGACCGGGGAAATGTAGCGAGCCAGGGGAGCGTCGTTGAGCACGATTGAAACGGTGGTCGACGAGAAGCCGCTTTCCTTCGCCACATCGCGAATGGTAACCATCGAACCGTTGCCTTTAGCGTGCCGCACCGCGAAATCCTGAAGGTACTAATGCCCCGTGCTTGCTTCCATGCGGAGGTTGGCGGACACTACAGCAGAGAGTGAGACGAGTGTCAAGCAAACATATCCGATCAGGTGTAGTGGGATGTTTATTGCTGGTGGTCGCTGGAGGGGTGGCGGCTCAGAGTGCGCCTTCGCCGGGGACGGCAAAAACTCCGACGAGCGCACCGGGCACTGCTTCTGCGGGAGAGGTGGACCTGGGACAGCTTTTTCAGGCAGGACAGGATGCGCTGAATCAGGGTGGGCTGGACGAGGCGGAAAAAGATTTTAAGCAGGTGCTGGCGTTAGAGCCGGGAGTGGGAGGAGCGTATGCCAATCTGGGTGTGGTGTATATGCGACGAAAGCAGTGGACGAAGGCTTTAGAGTCGCTGCGCAAGGCCGAGCAATTGATGCCGGAGGTTGCGGGGATCCGGCTGAATATTGGGCTGGCGTATTACCGGCAGAATGAATTTCTGAAAGCAATTCCGCCGTTTGAGTCGGTGGTGCGCGACGAGCCTGAGGCGCTGCAGCCACGGCATTTGCTGGGGCTTTGCTATTTTTTTGCCGAGCGTTGGGCCGATGCGGCTCACACACTCGAACCTTTATGGGCACAAGAATCAGGGAAATTGAGCTATCTCTATGTGCTCTCGATCGCCGCTCACCGGGCCGGTTTGAAAGAGCTCGATGAACGAGCGACGGCCCAACTGGTAAAAGTCGGGGACGGCTCACCTGAGTACCATCTTTTCATGGGGAAAGCGCATCTCAATCTCGACCAATACGACCTAGCCCTGGATGATTTTCAGGCTGCGGCGGAGGCGAATCCGAAATTGATCTTCGTTCATTTCAATATGGGCCTGGCGTATTTGAAGAAGCAGGATTACGAACGCGCCCGTGACGAATTCCTGAAAGACGCCGCTGTGGAGCCCGATCTTGCCTTCAACTACGACGAATTGGGGGATGTTTATTCGCTGATGCAGCAAGATCGCAACGCGGAGAAAAGCTATCGCGAGGCGCTACGGCGCGATCCACGGCTATTGAATTCATATCTGGGATTGGCCAAGGCTTATCAGCGTGAGCAGAAATTTACGCAGGCGCTGAGCGCGATTGATGCGGCCGATAAGCTCGATCCGCGGCGGACTGATATTCATTACGTCAGAGGACAAATACTTTTGCACATGGGACGCAAGGAAGAAGGCAGGAAGGAATTAGAAGCTTCGGTGCGCATCGATAACGAGCGGAGGGCGGAGCGAGAGAAGCAGGTGGAAAGCGGAATTGTGCCTTCGCCTGAGCTGCTGCAGGATGAGCGATAACGCTCTCCGATTTTTTAACGCGTCTTTTTCAGCGCGTCTTTTTCAATACGACCTGGGGCACGTGTAACACGTTCGCAATTCGGGCATGAGAGGAACAAGCCATGAACCGCCGTCTAAAAATCGTAGGAATTGTCGTTGCCGTTTTGATCGTCATCGTGCTGATCATTCCAATGTTTATCGACGCGAACTCCTATCGTCCTAAGGTGGAGTCTGAGCTAACGCAGGCGCTGGGGCGGCAGGCGAAGGTGGGCAACTTATCGTTATCGCTGCTTTCAGGTGGCGTGACCGCCGACAATATATCGATCGCGGACGATCCGGCGTTCAGCCAGAGTCCGTTCGTGCAGGCGAAATCGTTAAAGGTGGGCGTGGAACTGATACCGCTGATATTTTCGAAGACGGTGAAGGTGACCGACTTGACGCTGGATCAGCCAGAGATCAGTTTGGTGCACTCGAAAGAAGGCGATACGTGGAATTTCTCGAGTTTGGGCAATAGCAGCACGGCTGCGGGCAGTGCGCCTTCAACGACGACGCCAGCGACAACGACGCCGGCGAAACCTGCGGCCACCAGCAGCCAGCCTACGGCGACGACCTCCGCGCCGGCAGCCGGCAGCAGCACTTCAAATTTTTCAGTGGGCAAGCTGAAAGTGAGTAACGGACGGCTGACCGTGAGCCGCGCCGGTTCAGGGCAAAAGCCGCGGGTTTACGACAAGGTGGACATCGAGGTCAAAGACTTCTCCCTCTTCAACTCGTTTCCTTTCAAGATGACGGCCGATCTTCCTGCAGGCGGAACGCTGAAACTGGATGGCAATGCGGGACCGGTCGACGCCAGCAACGCCGCGCACACGCCCCTACAGGCCAAGGTTACGATCACGCATGCCAATCTGGCGGCGTCCGGGTTCATCGACCCTGCCGCCGGCATCTCCGGCATCGCGGATTTCGATGGAACGGTTCAATCCGACGGGCATGAGGCCAAGACCAGCGGCACACTGAAGGGCGAAAAGCTGCAACTGGTGCAGAAGGGAGCCCCTGCCGGAAAGCCATTGCAGGTGCAGTATGCGGTGACGCACGACGTGGTGAAGCAAACTGGAACTTTAACCCAGGGCGAGATTACGGTGGGCAAAGCGGTCGCCCACCTGAGTGGAACCTACGACGCGCACGGTACGACCACGACGGTAAACTTGAAGCTCGAAGGCCAGGGACTGCCGGTGGATGACCTGGAGGCGGAGTTGCCGGCGGTGGGTGTGATTTTGCCTTCGGGATCGCAACTCAAAGGTGGCACCATGGCGGCGAATTTCACGATCACCGGGCCGGTGGACAAGCTGGTGACGGTGGGAACAGTACACCTGGAGAACTCGGCGCTCGCGGGATTTAACCTGGGATCGAAACTGTCTTCGATCTCCGCGCTCTCGGGCAAGAGCGGGACGCAGCAAAAAGATACGACCATTCAAACTTTCAGCGCCAATGTTCGCGTGGCTCCGGAGGGAACGCGCGCGGAGAACATCAATCTGGT
>Ga0209422_1000006_pt1 | contig 78744 bp, 79 predicted proteins | sample BlaSpr_A8_OM2_M3_FD_187983 | JGI IMG/M metagenome (GOLD analysis project Ga0209422, IMG submission 187983) | Forest soil microbial communities from Thunder Bay, Ontario, Canada - Black Spruce, Ontario site 2_A8_OM2_M3 (SPAdes) (version 2) | ecosystem: Environmental > Terrestrial > Soil > Boreal... | reverse complement strand
CGCAATCTAAGCATTGAGTTCCCCACCGCCGTTCTGCGGGCGGCAGGACAGCCGGAAGCGGCTATCCCCACAAGAACCTTGCTGGCCGTTCGCGACCTCAGCTTCACGATCGCTCCCGGTGAAGTGTTGGGCCTGGTTGGTGAATCGGGCTCCGGAAAGTCAATTACCTCTCTGGCAATCATGCGCCTTCTCGCCCCACAGGCGCGGGTTTCGGGAGAAATTTGGTTCTCGGAGAACGGATCGCGGCGCAACCTCCTCATTTTGTCCGCTGACTCGATGCGCGGTTTGCGTGGCTCGCGCATTGCCATGATTTTCCAGGAGCCGATGACCGCCCTCAATCCAGTTATGCGGGTCGGCGATCAGATTGCAGAAGCAGTGCTGGCTCATGGAGAGCATTCGAGAAGCGACGCTGCGAAGCTGGCTGTTCAGGCCATGACTGATGTCGCGATCCCTGAGCCCGGCCGCCGCGCCCGCGATTATCCTCATCAACTTTCCGGCGGCATGCGGCAGCGAATTATGATTGCAATGGCAATCGTCAACCGGCCGCAACTACTAATCGCCGATGAACCTACTACCGCGCTGGACGTCACTATTCAGTCGCAGATCCTCGAACTACTTGCTCAACTGCGCGCCAAGTTCGGCTTGGCCATGCTCTTTATTTCGCACGACCTCGCTGTGGTTTCGCAAGTTGCCGACCGCGTGGCTGTAATGTATGCGGGAAGTCTGGTTGAACTCGCCAGCAAGAGGGAAATCTTTCAGTCGCCGGCACACCCTTATACTCGCGGGCTTTTGCAGGCCGTGCCAAATCTGAAAACAGACCGCCGCTGCGCTCTCGGAACGATCGAAGGCACTGTCCCACCCCTGCACGCCATGCCTCCGGGTTGCGCTTTTGAGCCGCGCTGCGGATTTCGAGTGCCGGAGTGTAAGCGTGCGGTCCCCGCTTTAATTCAGGTCAGCGACGGGCACTGGGCGCGGTGTCCTGTGGTTAACGCGAAATAGAAACGTCGGGATGCAAGAAGCTTTGTACCTTCTCCGTTCACAATCGTTCTATAATCGCCTTCCGTCTGGTGTTCCTTGCGCATACTTCTGCTCAGCGATATTCACGCCAATCTCGAAGCACTGGAAGCCTCGCTGGCAGCGGCGCCGTCCTTCGATTTGGTCGCCAACCTTGGCGATGTAGTGGGTTACGGCGCTTCCCCCAACGAAGTAATTGATCGATCCCGCAGCCTGGGGAAAATTTTCGTCAGAGGAAACCACGACAAGGCCGCTACCGGTCTGCTCAGCCTGGACGATTTCAATCCGCTGGCGGCCGATGCCGCGATCTGGACGCGCGACCAACTCACTCCCGAACATCACGAATGGCTGGCGTCGTTGCCGCAAGGCCCGCATCCCCTTGAAGGCTTTCCGCATGCGCAACTCGTTCATGGTTCGCCGGCCGACGAAGACGCTTACATCGTTTCAATCGGCGACGCGTTATTACCACTAGTGGCGTTCGACATTCCGCTCACCTTCTTCGGACACACTCACCTGCAAGGTGGATTCTTTGCCAATGGCGGCGGCGCAGATGGGTTCCGTCCGGAATACCGTACCGTCGGAAAAGCCGAATCGGTGCCGCTGCAACTGAAAGCGGACACGCGTTACCTGATCAATCCCGGTTCGATCGGGCAGCCGCGCGATGGAGATTGGCGCGCCGCGTACGCTCTGTTCGATACCGAAACTCAAGTCGTCCACTTTCACCGCGCGCCATACAACTTGAAAGCCGCGCAGGATCGCATCTTCGCCGCGAACCTGCCTTCGCGCTTAGCCACCCGCCTGGCCGCAGGCCGGTGACGTGGCTCCGCCTTCAGTTGTCATCCTGAGCGCAGCCGAAGGGGATCCCTTACTAGCCTCCACTACCCGCAGATCGGCAAGGAGTTCCTGCGCCGCTTCATGGTTTTGATTTACCTTTTCTCCGGAACAGGTTCGGTACCCTCCGCTCTCATTGCAGCCCCGTTGTAAACTCGATTTCATGCCTTATCCCCGCCGCTCAGAAACGAAAGCACTTTTTTCACATGGCACGGATTCCTCCCGCGAGACTCCCCCCCAGCATTACCTCATCGCTCACAGCGACGGCGGCGCGCGGGGAAATCCCGGCCCTGCGGGCTACGGCGTGGTGATTCAAGATGAATCTGGACGCAAGGTCGCGCACCTGAGCGAATATCTTGGTCACCAGACCAATAATTTTGCCGAATACCAGGGCCTGATTGCCGCACTTGAATATGCTCTGCAGCATGGACCCAAAGCCCTCAAGCTGATTAGCGATTCAGAATTGCTGGTTCGCCAGATCAAAGGCATTTACAAAGTGAAAAACGCGACGCTGCAGGACCTTCACGGCCGTGCTAAAGAATTGATCAATCAATTGGATTGGTTCTCTATCGGCCACGCCCTCCGGGAGCAAAACCGAGACGCCGACCGCCTGGCCAATGAAGCCATGGACAAAGGAATGGGCCGCACAGACCCAGTGAAGCAGACGCTTCCGCCGGTCAACCTCAAACCGGAACTGGAAGGTGTGGTCCGCAACGGCGTCGTGGAATTGACAAATGGCAAACTCCCTGAAGGCACGCGTGTGCAAGTGCGAGCGAAGAGATGAGTTCTGCCGATGTAATCAGGATTATCAAAAAGCTAGAAGCCAGCAGCCCATTTCACTCCGCCGAAGTATGGTCGTGCACTATTTTCCATCCCTCGGGAAATTTGCGGAACACGAGCGTGAATAAGCCGTGCGGCTTTCTGCCATCGGACATCGTTAACTGCCACGCACCTCGCACGAACGCCGCCTCCTGGCCCAGTACCTCAATGCGCAAACCGGTAAATTCCAGCTTGCCCATCTCGTGCCCGGGACTTGCATAGTTGGCCAGATACCGGTCAATCGTGGCCTGCCATCCGTCGCGCTCCTGCGCGCCGGAGAAAAATGTGAGCTGCGGCGAATTCCAATATCCAGTCATAAAGCCTTCCAGATCGTGCCGATTCCACGCTGCTTGTTGCGCGCGCAGCACGTGCTCAATCGCTTTTCCGTCGTTGCCGTAGGCGCCGAACGTGGTTTGAGCAGGCGACTGCGGACCCGCGATGAAAAGAATGACCAGGAAAAGGCAAAAAGAAGGCGGGAAGTAAAAAACAAAATGGTTGCGCATGCAAACCTCCAAACGTTTGCTAACAAACGCACCAGTTTCGCATGAGCGAGCGGAGTTAAGGGAGAGATTTCAGGCAGGGAAAGATTTCAGGCAGTCTAGAACGGAATAAAAAATTAGGCGCGTCCCTTTTTTGCCGCAACCGCTTTTGCGGCTACCGCCTTGCCGGCAACTTCCCACGGACGCTTTGGCCGATCCACCTGCGCCTTATCGCGATCCTTGATTCGGTCGTATTGGTAGGACTCGCTCACCGTTCCGAGCGATTCGTTGTACAGGCTGGGCAGCCCCAGTCCCTCTTTGAGTTCTTCGGAAAACGACTGCAGGGCTTTGAGATGATCGGCAGTCGCGGGAGTCTCAGCCTTTGAGGTTTTCAAAAATTGCTGATAACCACGATTGACCAACTTTGAGATTTCGCTACCAATCAGATATCCAGGATAAGCGAATATCTTTACGCCGTCCTCGGGTGTCTTCTGAATGGCGGCGGATACGTTGTATTTCCTGAGGAACACGCGGCCGTTGGTACCGGGCGCTTCGGTCACGTCGAAACCGTGCTCGCGCAACCAGTTCAGTGCTTCGTCATACCCTCGTGCTTTGAATTCATTCGACATTTGTCTACGCGTCCAATCCTTAGATGCAGGCCGCGGCCTAAACTGTACGCCGTGTTATTTAGCCGTGCATCCGCTTGCAAACTTGGTCATCTAAAGACACCATACTACATAGCCTGTTTCGCGGCGCTTTGCATATTACGATAGTCACGAGGGACGCGCGTTTTAACATGACTCAGGCGTCAACCAGTTTCGCGGAAGCATCCGGAGCGCATACAGCGCCTAAGCCTGACATGCCGCGCCCGGGGCAGACCCTGCTCGACCGCATCGGCAACACACCGCTGCTACGTTTCGATCAGCTCACCGCGCATCTTCCGGGCGTAACACTTTTGGGCAAGGCCGAATGGCACAATCCCGGCGGCTCGGTGAAAGACCGCGCCGCTTCCAGCATCGTCCTGGCTGGGCACCGCAGTGGCCAATTTACCGACGGCAAGATTTTGCTCGACGCAACCAGCGGCAACACCGGCATTGCCTATGCCATGCTGGGCGCGGCTCAGAAATTTCCCGTCACCTTGTGCATGCCGACCAATGTATCGGTCGAGCGCAAACAGATTCTCAGCGCTTATGGCGCAAACATTCTTTACACTGATCCTGGCGAAGGTTCTGACGGAGCGATCCGCATGGCTCGCGAACTCGCCGCCGAGCATCCGGATCTATATTTTTACGCCGATCAATATTCGAACGATGCCAACTGGCTTGCCCACTACCACGGCACCGCCAACGAAATCTGGCAACAAACTGAGGGGCGGATTACACACTTCGCCACCATGCTCGGCACCAGCGGCACTTTCATGGGCACGACGCGTCGCCTGAAGGAATTGAATCCAGCAATCCGCTGCATCTCGCTGCAGCCGGATTCCGCATTCCATGGCATCGAGGGCGCCAAGCATATGGCGAGCGCAATCGTACCCAGGATTTACGACTCAAACCTCGCCGACGAGAATCTTGAAATCGCGACTGAAGACGCCCACGCCATGGCCCGCCGCGTCGCCCGCGAATGCGGACTATTGCTTGGCATTTCAGCCGCCGCCGGTCTCGTCGGCAGCCTCGAAATCGCCGAGCGGCTTCATCTGTCGAAAGCGGAGCAGGCGGTGATGGTTACCATCCTCTGCGACTCTGGCGATAAATACCTGAGCGAAAGATTCTGGACGGAGAAGTAAGGCTTAAGTTGGCCTGCCATGGGAGGGGATATTGAAACAGCATCACTATGAAATTCAAATTGCTTGGACCGGAAACCAAGGCCAGGGCACGAAGGACTATAGGGGCTATGGGCGCGACCATGCAATCACAGCCGCGGGAAAGCCAACTCTGTTGGGTTCGGCCGATCCGGCGTTTCGGGGCGATTCCACTCGATACAATCCAGAAGAGCTATTAGTGGCAAGCCTCTCAGCATGTCATATGCTTTCGTACCTGCACCTTTGCGCGGTCAACCACATCGTTGTCACTGAATACAGAGATGACGCGACGGGTTTGATGACCGAGACTGGGGATGGCTCGGCGAAGTTTGCAGAAGTGACCCTGCACCCGGAGATAACGATTGAGGCAGATAGCGACGAGGCGAAGGCATTATCGCTTCATGAAGAGGCGCATCGACGCTGCTTTATCGCCAATTCTGTAAACTTTCCAGTGAAACATGCCGCCCGCATCACCCGTACTGTCGGCCCTTGAGGGACTGACGTCAAAGTTTTTTGTCAACGAGCTGATTAGTGTTTTTCAAACTATGCTCAAGATTGCGCGCAGAGACTACGAAGCCCTTCGCCGCCACGGCGAAGAAACTTATCCGCACGAGTGTTGCGGTGTACTGCTCGGCCGCACGGGGGAGGACGACAGCAGCGTCCGCACCGTGACCTCGACCGCGCGCTGCGGCAATACGCGCACTGACTCGCCGCAGAACCGCTACAACATCGATCCTCGCGAACTGGTGCGCATCCAGCGCGAGGGCCGCGAGCGCGGAGAAGATATTGTCGGCTTCTACCACTCTCACCCCGACCACCCCGCCCGTTGGTCGCCCACTGATCTCGCCGAGGCCCATTGGATCGGCTGTTCTTACGTCATCACCAGCGTAGAAAAAGGCAAAGCCGCGATCACCAACTCGTTTGAACTCGCTGGATCGGAAGAATCTGACAAGCAACTCGTCGACGAGAAAGTTGCCGTCAGCGACAAGATCTAGCCAGCAGCAATACCCATGTGCGGACGCCCCCCGAGCCTGCCCTGAGCGGAGTCGAAGGGGCTGTCCGGTCGAGCGAAGCTCGACAGGCTTTCGCAAACGCCACGCTGATTGCCTTGTTGGGCAAGTCTTTTGACCGTTTTTCACACTCCCGAGGGCCGGCGCAGCTAACTGTGAAAGCATCGCATCCAGACGTACCTCTCCGAAAAGCCCCGCCCAGCTCCTTCTCTGCGCCGACTCGCCCACAGCCCTGCACCAATTCCTGTCACCCTCCTGTGGACGCCCCGCACTCCGCTGAAAATACGCCAGTTAAAATCGCAAACTTTTCATTGACTCTAAAAACAAAAAGCGTAAAAACATACTCGTTCTTTGACAGCTTCTAAAGTTTTTCCGGTTGGTGCGGCGTCCGGGACTCAAGCGCAGTCACCCTCTTCATGCAAATGACTAGGGAGGGCAAGCAAGGGTCTATAGCAAAGCGCTGGTTGAAAAGAACAAGAAGAAACGTCGAAGGCAGGATAGAGTTCCGAGGCGTTGGGTAGGTTTTTCCGGTTGGCGGTAAGCCCGGAGCCCGAGCGAAGATCGCATGAGCCGTCCCGCAAGGGAAGCCGCATCGCAGGTCAAGCAAGGGTCATAAGCGAGCTACTGGCCGAGACGAATGGACCCAACACCACCTCGGAACTCTTATTATTTGTGCCAACCTGGCAGGCTGCTGAAAAACTCGATTCCGGACTTGATTTTGGGTGGCGCAGCGCTTCAGCGCTGCGATAAACCGCTTATTTTCAGAGCTGGCTTTAGCCGCCGAGGCCAGAGGACAGCCACCAACGTAGTTTTTCAGCAGCCTGCTACGCTGTGATCTGAACCAGCGAACTACCCTGAAAAATCTGCCGGAACGAATTCAGAATGGCTACGCAACTGGCACGATCCGGAATTGGTGAAGCAACCCTGCGGGGATATTCGTCGTACGTCCGGCCTTCGAGCAACCTACCGTGTTTCGCCTTCCTCACACCTCCCCACTGCTTGAAGAAAAACGGAACGCGAGATTCTCTACACTGATCGCGCACCGAGATTACCCACTCTTCTCGCATTGGACGAGCGCCAGGCCCGCTCTCACCGCCGACAATCGCCCAACTAATGCCCGATAGATTGAACGCGCCCAGGTCTTCGAGCAGCGGTTCGATCGATAAGAAGCGAACTCTTGCCGGCGCTTTTTGCAGATCGCGTATTCGAGGCAAGCCATACTTCTGATCCTCAACACTCACCCCCCACCAGATGTGATCTTGCTCGGCAGCGAAACGCAACCGTCCGCTCAGCAGTTCTCTTAGTCTCTCCGACCTTTTCGTGAGGACTTGAAACGTGTGCCAGTTCGCCTTGACCATGACTCTGCAGACTGCGTCGATGTAGTCGTCAGGCACACCATCCTGAAAGAGATCGCTCATCGAGTTCACAAACACAAGCTTCGGCGAGCGCCAAAGAAATGGCTCCGTCAGTTTCTCCGGAACCAAGCGCAAATCGAACCCCTGCTCGTACGGGTGCCCCCTGACCCCGCGAAACCGCTCCGCAAACGTCTCGGCATAGCAATGCTTGCAGCCGGGACTGACCTTCGTGCAGCCGCGCACCGGATTCCAAGTCGCGTCGGTCCATTCGATGTTGGAGTTGAGGGACATAGTCTTAAAACAAGTCGAGTTGATCGTCGCTTCCCTTGAGTGCCTTATCCCAAAGTGTATAGGCAAGGGGGTGTCGAGAAAACAGCCCCAAAGCGTAGAGCGGAAAGTTCTTTTCGTAAAAGAATATCTTTCGCATTGAGTAAAACGGTGGAGGGATGTACTCCATCGTTGCCATGCTGGCGGCGAACTCCTCGGCGAGGAAACGTGGGAATTCCATACCTTGCTGTTTTGCTACCGTCCAGCGCTGCAACCAAGACGCTGCTCCCAATAAGTGATCAATCTTCGCCGGATTCTTGATGTAGTTCTGTTCGGCTCGGAGTGCATCCATATAAAGCGCTAATAGCACTATGAAATCGACGTATTTCTTGGCGAGGGTCTGGAGAGTCGAAAATTTGATGCCGATATCGTTGGGATCGACGAAGCACAGGCTAAGTACTTTGTGAGTTTTGGAATGCTGAGGGATAGCAGTGAAGATTTGATTAACGTTGATATCACAGCCTTCCGGGACGAAGACAACGTTAGCTGCAGGGGCGTGGCGCTTGACTCGAACTCGGAGCGCCTCCAGTTTTTTAGGATCCTGTTCGCAGAATATGTACTTGTCAAAAGGGACCTTAAGAGTGAGCGCCTGAATGGGAGACCCTGCGATAACCCTCTCCGTGTCGCGAATGCGGCTGTAGCCAGCCCCCGCGTACAACTCGATATAGACTCGTTTGTCCCATTTGTCCTTCATCCCCGCCGAAAACAAGGCCGAATAGTATCCGACCAACCTGTGTTTTTCCTCAGTCCACAGCCCCACGTCGTTATAAGTTAAGCCATCGGGTTCCACTTTGAACGTGCTGTCGTCTCGTGTACCCACTCCCAAGATTCTATGGCCCTCGTTGGGCGAACGACGGAAGTATGCTGTGCGAAGTACCAGTGGAGTAACTCGCTCACCTTGATGATTTTTGGAGCAGCTAATGTGCCTCCCCGTGCGGATTTGTCGCCATTCGTTCCCCGTAAGAGTTATGCTATGCCCTTCAGCGTCATGACAAGTGAGCAGAAGCAGATGCTGGAGGAATGGCAGGACACCTTCCAGCTTTTCCTTCGCGGACACTACGACGCCGCCAACAGATGCGAGCGGCTGAACCTCTGGTTTGGCATCCCTGTTGTGGCCCTTTCAGCTTGTGTAGGGACCAGTATTTTTTCGGCCCTGGGTCTGGAATCCGCCCCGCCGCCCTGGGCAAAAATCCTTGTGGGTTGCGTGAGTTTGCTAGTGGCTGTTCTCGCCGCTCTTCAAACCTTCTTGAAATATTCCGAGCGCGGAGAGAAGCATCGGATAGCGGGAGCTAGCTTCGCGGCCCTTCACAAAGAAATTGACCAGATGCTCGTTCTTTCTCCAACAGACGATCACAAGCTTGGAGCTGCGATGACCTCGCTGCGGACGCGCTGGGACGAACTTAGTAAAGAGAGCCCGACTATTCCGCCAAAGATCTATGCCCGATATAAAGGGGAGCAAGCATAGCCTCGGGCCCAATAACCAGCATTTTGCGTAACATCTACAGCGGTATATTCCCATGCTTCTTCTGCGGATTCTTGTCCCGCTTATTCTCCAGCATGGCCAGCGCCTGAATCAGTTTCTTCCGCGTCTCGCGCAGCTGGGATAAATGGCGTCGACAAACCCGCGGCGGAATGGCGGGCAGGGACCAAGTCAACCTTCACTTCCAGCCCGCACCCCTGGCAGGGGAACGTTATTGCCCGCGAACTTACCGCGATCTTCTGTGACATCCAACCTTGCCGTCCACAGCCCTAACCGCTGATCATGCTCGCAGCCGCAGTGCCGAGCAACGATTCTGGATGAGGCGTGCGCAAACTAACTCCTTTGTTTCACGGATCTTGAGATCTAACCCCTTTAGATCTTAGAATCTGGCGGGAATTTCGCGCCAGCATGAAGATTCCAATAGACCGCAGGGGGAGGGGCAGGGGTATATGCGACAGGGGCCGAGCGAGCCTACCGGCACCATGGACAGAGCGGGCGGAGCTGCGGAAGACGCAGTTGGGAACCGTAAGAGCCGGAGCCCGTACTACCCTGCCCTAGCCCGGAATCGACCCAAGAACGCAGCGTTCTCCACTCCGAAGCACCGGATTACAGCGGAATATTCCCATGCTTCTTCGGCGGATTCTTATCTCGCTTATTCTCCAGCATCGCCAACGCCTGAATCAGTTTCTTTCGCGTCTCTCGCGGCTGAATGATCGCGTCAACAAATCCGCGATCGGCGGCCACGTAGGGGCTGGCGAAACGGTCGCGAAATTCTTCGATCTTGCGCTGCCGCAATTCCTGGCGCTCTTGCGCATTTGCAGCGGCATCGAGTTCGCGCTTGTAAACGATATCCACCGCGCCCTCCGGCCCCATCACCGCAATCTCCGCCGTAGGCCACGCATAGTTCACATCGGTGCGAATATGTTTCGACGCCATCACGCAATACGCTCCGCCGTAGGCTTTGCGCGTGATCACCGTCACCTTCGGCACCGTGGCTTCGGCGAAGGCGTAGAGCAGCTTCGCGCCGTGCTTAATGATGCCGCCGTATTCCTGCGCGGTTCCGGGCAAAAATCCTGGGACATCCTCGAACGTGACCAGCGGGATATTGAAGCAGTCGCAGAAGCGGACGAAGCGAGCGCCCTTGATCGATGCATTGATGTCGAGTGTGCCCGCCAGCATCGCCGGCTGGTTGGCAACGATGCCGACAGAGCGGCCGTCCAGCCGCGCGAATCCGACAACAATGTTTTTCGCGTAATGCTCCTGCACTTCGAAGAAATAAGCGTCGTCAACCACGGCATGTATCACATCTTTCATGTCGTAAGGCTGATTCGATTGCGCGGGCACGATCTTATCGAGCACGGCATCGGCGCGGTCCGTTGGATCATTGCAGGGTCTGCACGGCGGATCTTCCAGATTATTCGACGGCACAAAGCTCAACAGCTCGCGCACCATCGATAAACACTCGGCATCGTCGTGCGCCAGAAAGTGCGCCACGCCTGAAGTTTCGTTGTGCGTCATCGCGCCGCCGAGCTGCTCTTTGGTCACCTCTTCGTGCGTCACGGTTTTAATTACGTCAGGCCCAGTGATGAACATGTAAGAGGTTTTATCGACCATGAGCACGAAGTCGGTAATCGCCGGCGAATACACCGCCCCTCCGGCGCACGGCCCCATGATCGCGGAAATCTGCGGCACTACGCCGCTGTACAAAGTGTTGCGCAGAAAAATATCGGCATAGCCGGCCAGCGACGCGACGCCTTCCTGAATGCGCGCGCCGCCGGAGTCGTTCAGTCCAATCACCGGCGCTCCCATCTTCGCGGCCAGATCCATGATCTTGACGATCTTCCCCGCATTCGCCTCCGAAAGCGATCCGCCAAAAACCGTGAAATCCTGCGCAAACACGTACACCAGCCGTCCTTCGATGCGGCCGTAGCCGGTGACAAATCCGTCGCCATAAGGCTTTTGCTCGGCCATGCCAAATTCGTTGCAACGGTGCGTCACCAGCTTGTCAGTTTCTTCGAACGTGCCTTCGTCGAGCAGGAACTCGATGCGCTCCCGCGCCGACATCTTGCCCTCTTTGTGCTGCCGCTCGCGGCGCTTAGCGCCTCCGCCTTCTTCGGCAAGTTGATTGCGCTTCTTCAGTTCTGCGATTTTTTCTTCAAGATTCATGGCGGAAGGATTATAGCGGTTGTGCGGACAGACGCGTGCGCGCGGCATCACAACTCCACTAAAATAAGAACAGAACAATGAAATTGAAATTGCCAGAAGGTCCCTTCGCCGCGTATCTGTTCGACTGCGACGGCACCATCGCCGATTCCATGCCGCTGCATTACATCGCCTGGAAACAGGCGCTCGCCGAGTGGAATTGCGACTTCGATGAAGAGCTGTTCTACGCCTGGGGTGGAATGCCCGTGTCTCAAATCATATCTACGCTCAATGAAAAAAACGGACTCACCATGCCCATAGAAACGGTTTCGCGCCGCAAAGAGAATCTCTATTTTGAACTCCTTCCGCAGCTCAAGCCGGTTCCGGAGGTTTTAGAACACATTGAGACTGAACACGGACGCAGGCCATTCGCGGTCGTCTCTGGAAGCACAAGGGAATCGGTGGTCGCATCTCTGGTTTCCCTGAACCTGCTCGATCGTTTCGACACCCTGGTGTGCGCCGGAGATTACAAGAAGAGCAAGCCCGATCCTGAGGCGTTTCTGCTTGCCGCTGCCAGACTCGCGGTAACGCCGGAGCACTGCCTCGTCTTCGAAGATACTGAGATGGGGATTGAGGCGGCGACCGCCGCGGGGATGGCTTCGGTTAAGGTTCCGCCGCCGTGGGAAAGACGGTCTAGCATTGTGCTCTTAGGAGCCTATTCCATGTCGGCGCCCAGAATTTGGTAACGATACTTCTTCCCGTCCCAGAAGATGACCGATGAGGTCGCTTCGCCTTCTCCCTGCTCTTCCATGTAAACGCCAAGAACTGTTTTCTTCTTTAGAGCCAGCCTTTTTACCGTGAGGGTCTTGAACGGCAAGTTGATCAACAGGAACTTGGGCTTCGTTTTGTCGGAGCGCCAGCCTTCGGGACCCACGCCGTGAACGATCAGCAAAGAGACGCCTTTGCGGTCCGGCACATCTGAGGCAAAAGTCGATGTGACCTTAACATTTCCGAAACCGAGAAAAGTGTTGTAGGGATCCGCTACCAGAAAGCCGTACTCAGCCTGATCGGCCATGGGATTCTTGCAGCGCCCAGCGACTACCAGATCATCGACTCCGTCGCCGTCGAGATCGCCAACAAACTGCGGAGGACCGCTCAGCAGCGAACAGTTATCGCCGAATTCTTTGTGGATGTATTCATCGGTCACAGCAGGAACCGGCGACTTGGCATGAGCTGGCGGCGGAGGTTGCGGTTTTTTATCGGCAGCGAGCGTTTCGGAACCACCAAGAACCACGAGCAATGCGAGCAAAATGCGTAAGTGGGCCATCCGGGAGTACGACATACTCCTAACTGTAGTCTCGATTTTTCATCCAGGGTATAGACACAGATGATAACCGGTAACCGAAGTACTCACCCCGTGCGGAAATGTTCCCAGCCCAGCACCTTCAACTTGCTGACTTCGCCTCGATTCATGAGAAGGACTTTCTTGCTTCGCGTAATGCGCCCGACGCGAGTAATCGGAACTCCAGCAATACGAGATGGTATGCGCTTGCTACGGGGCGCCGTGAACAGCAGTTCGTAATCTTCACCACCATGCAGGGCCAACTGCAGATCGACTTCCCGCTTCGGCCTGCCGACTCTAGCGCGGGGGATGAGTTCGGCTTGTACTTCGGCCCCCACGCCGCTCTCTTCGCAGAGGTGCTCCAGGTCGGTCGAGAGGCCGTCGCTGGTGTCGATCATTGCGGTGGCCAAGCCTTTCTCGCGAAGCAAGCGGCCAAGTTCGAGACGCGGTTCCGGAAAGAAATGACGTGGATAATCCTGTGGGTTTGATTTTCTTGCTAAACCCTTTCGTGTTTCCTTCTGCATCAACCGAACTACAGCCGCCGAGCCGCCCAGTTCGCCGCTGACATAAATAAGATCGCCAACACGCGCTCCTGAGCGTAGCACTGCCTTCCCTTTGGGAACGGTTCCCAACACAACAATGTCAGCCAGAATCCCATGCGGCGACTCAGCCGTATCGCCACCTGCCAAAGTAACTCCATTGCTCGAGGCTAGACTTATCAAACTACGGACAAAGCGCTTCACCCAGCCCGGCGGCAGGTCCCGAGGCAGCGCTAACGACAGAAACGCGGCAACCGGATTTCCTCCCATGGCAGCGATATCGCTCAAACCGCGGGCTAGGCAGCGGTAGCCCACAGACTCCGGAGAATGCCAGTCGCGGCGGAAATGAATTCCCTCTAACGAAAAGTCGGTAGTGACCAGAGCGTCGTTTTCCGTGCGCCGCGTACCGGAAACTCGCACTACGGCACAGTCGTCTCCGATGCCAATGGGAACCGCCGGATTCTTGGCGGACCTCGCCAGCCGGCGAACTTGAGCAATCAGAGCTTTTTCGGCAATCTCCACGGCAACCAATATAAGCGACGCCGATCTACCCGCGCAGCCCTCCGTTCTTCTGGTGTTTCAGCACACTAGGCCCATGGAACCTCGTATAGGCCTCCTGGCCACTCTGCCCTCATGCCCTAGTGCTGCGGTAACATGCCGGCAGACGCATGTGGTTACCCTGCCTTAAGTAACGGTTAATGACTCTTAGCGTCGTTGACAGGGGGGACCTACTTTGCTACCTTTTACCTGACATTCACAAATACTCTGGCCGAGCGAAGTTGAGGAACCTTAGAGCAAGCTAAGTTCTGCATCTTGTGTGAATTGCAGACGAACGTTTTTAGCTTGATTTCGGTTCTAGTTAAAGAAGGGCGCGTTAAGATTTTCCATTCCCAAATGGGAAGCGCAGGCCCGATCAGGCGTCCGAACAGGCTTTCTGCAACCTTAGAACTTTGCCTGGAATTCCGGACCTGATCTTTCAAGTCGAAAGAAGGAAGCATTTGCAAAAGCGTTTCTACATCCTATTTGTGGCCCGGGGAGACGACGGGCAGCTGAAAAAGATCTCCATTCCTGTCCATTATTTATACGTGTTTGTTGTGGGGGCCGCCATTGGATTTCTAAGCCTGACCGGTATTGCCAGCTCATACACCCGTATGTTGCTGAAGGTTTCGCACTATAACGAACTCCGCACCGAGAAAGAGCAGTTGAAAGATCGTTATTCACGGCTCGAAGAGGTCGCCAAGGAGCGCGATGTTCAGGTCGCTTCTCTGGGTTCGATCGCCAGCGAAGTATCCGCACTTTACGGCTTGAAGTCTCAGCCGACGCTGGTCACAGCCTCGCAGTTGGAAATTCAGGATGCTGACGTAACTTCTTCTTTGGATCAGCTTAGCGCGCTGCGCACCTCAGCACTTACCGGCGCCGCCTCGGTTGGCATCAGCCTGGGCATGACTCGCAATGCTACGACAGCCGACTGGGTTCGGGCCAACTCCGCTCCTAACCTGTGGCCGGTCGATGGTCAGGTCACCGCCAGCTTCGGTGAGCGTATTGATCCCTTCAACGGGGAAGGCGCGTTTCACAGTGGGGTAGATATCGGCAGCGGTTACGGCCACGCGATCATTGCACCGGCCGATGGCGTAATTACTTTCGCTGATTTCATGGGCGGATACGGCAAGCTCATCATGATGGATCATGGCCATGGTATTTCGACTCGTTATGGCCACCTTTCCGGCTTCGCGGTCACGCCCGGACAGCAAGTCCACCGTGGGGACACGATCGGCTATATTGGCCTCAGCGGACGCTCTACTGGTCCTCATCTTCACTACGAAGTTCGCATTAACGACACTCCCGTCAATCCTTACAAGTATCTGCGCATGACCATCGCGCACAGTGGCGGCTTCCAGCCCGGCAGCTAGTGGGTACACCAGTTCTCTGTCTCGGTCTCCTGTCTACGAACTGGATGCTGTAAATGCCTCCTTTGGGCCTTGCGCGAATCCTTAGCGATCTTCGCGTTTAAAGTTATTCCCCACCCGGCATCCACCGGCACCTCTTGCACTCTTTCCCTCGCTAGACTACGTTCATGTGGATAGAAAAGAGAAAGGCTTCTGTTCCTGTTCCCTGACGTCGGCATGGTGCGCGGTTTCTGGGAACCGAGAACCGAGAACTGCCCCATGACTAGCTTCTTCCACTCGGTACGTGAAGACATTGCTGCCGTATTCGAGTCGGATCCTGCTGCGCGCTCTTACATCGAGGTCCTTGTCTGCTATCCGGGCCTGCATGCTGTCTGGGCGCATCACCTGAGCCATTGGCTGTGGCGCCATGGCATGCGCTTCCCGGCAAGATTCAACTCGCAAGTGGCGCGCCTGCTCACTGGCATTGAGATTCATCCCGGCGCTGAGATTGGACGCCGCCTGTTCATCGACCACGGCATGGGTACCGTGATCGGCGAGACCGCCATCATAGGGGACGACGTCACGCTTTATCAGGGCGTGACGCTGGGTGGAACGGGCAAGGAAAAAGGCAAGCGCCATCCTACCGTGGGCAACAATGTTGCGATCGGCTCCGGCGCCAAGTTGCTGGGCAACATCACAATCGGGGACAACTGCCGCGTGGGCGCGGGTTCCGTGGTGCTGCGCAGCGTGCCCCCCAACTCCACCATCGTCGGTGTACCTGGACACATCGTTCTGCGCGACGGCAAACGCGTAGTCATCACCGACCCCAAGGACATCCGCGATCCGCTCTCCGACGTAATTATAAAGTTAGCCGCTGAAGTGCACGAGCTGCGCGAAAAGCTTCAACATCACTCACACGAAGCCTTGGGCGCCGAGCCAGAGGTATCGATCGATGAAGCGAAATCGACTCCGAACCTCTCTGCCCAAGAGTTGTTTCAGGACGATTATCTGGACTTCCAGATCTGAACAGCAGTGTCCAGTGAGCAATGGTCAGGTAAAAAACCGCCGAGTTCTTGGTTTTTACTGGCTCCTGACCACTGACCACTGCTACTGCCTCAATCCCATCCAGCTCTCCGACACTACCAGTGAGTTTCCCGGATTGTGCGGATCGTACTTTACCGATGTGGGTAGCCCCAGTCGGCAGGAATGCAGGTTGATCCACTGCCGTAGATAGGTGACGTCTTGCGAGCATTCATACGAAACACCGGCAACGTCGTATTTGTAGATGAGTAGCACGGCAGCGGGCTGACCCTCGTATGCGGCCATCTCCTGCACATCTATAACAGTTCCGTCAGTGATGCGCCCAATGCCGTCAAGCCACGTGCGGCGCTCGCGTTCCAGTTCTGCTGGCCCCTTGGGCTTTCGCCGCAGTAGCGCGTAACCTCCAACTGCAATGGCAGTGCCACCGGCAATAATCAGCGAATACAGTCGCAATGAATCCATACTGAAGATGAATGAGAAGTAGCGCTATCAACTTGGCTTTCGTTATCAGAATATGACGGAAAGTCCGTCTGCGGAAGTGGGCGCGAGGTTACCGATGTGCGAGGCTGTGGAAAACTGATGAGTGCGAAACCAACTATTTCTGCTTACAAACAAACTCCCGAGCCAACCCGCCGAAGTCGCCCTCGGCCGATTGCCCGAATTGATCATCGTGGTGCGTCTTCTTGCTTACCACCAGTTTGCCGCTGCGGTCGCGCGAATAGAGCCATTCGGAGTTGGCTACCGCACCTCCGCTCACGCAATTGAAACGCACTCGCGCGCGTAGTTCCACAAACGGGCCTCCCTGCTGTAGCTTGACGGGTTCTTTGTATTGCACACGCACCCAAGCGGTGCGCAGGCCGTTCTTCTGAGCGGTAACGGAGCTGACTAAAACCTGATCTCCGCCAGGGGTCGCACCGATTTGTCGCCAGTCTCCCGCGGCGAACGCTGCCAGGCCCACCAGCACAACCGGTGCCAACACCACGGCCATAAAAATACACAGACCCTTTTTAAAAGGGGTCACGGATGAACTCATAAGCACGCCGGAGACACTTTGGGGCAAAAACTGATTTCTGTCAACTGTGGCCCCGCGTGGGTGACGAGATTACGGTACAAAGCACAAGCCATCCTCTGCTATCGTTGTTCCTTGGGCGCAGCAATCACGTTCATGCAAATTCTTCACAGCATCAATATGAATTCGGCAATCGGACCGCTCTTTCTGGCCGCTTCTGCCCGGGGACTGGTTGCCTTGGAGTTCGACGCCCGCTTGCCCGGACAGCAATCGATCCGTCCGAATCCACGCCATCTGCGGGAAGAGCGGCAGGACGTTCGATTCGAAGATTCTCCACGCCGCATGCAGCCTTACCAAATCGAGCTCGAAGAATATTTTTCAGGCGGGCGGCGCGCGTTCAACTTTCCGGTCGATTTGCGCGGCACGGATTTTCAGCTTGCCTGCTGGCGAGCGCTGCTGGCAATTCCCTACGGAGAAACTCGCAGTTACGCGGCCATCGCCCGCGCGGTGGGCAAGCCAACCGCGTTCCGTGCCGTAGGCATGGCCAACAACCGCAACCCGATCGCAATCGTAGTTCCGTGCCATCGAGTGATCGCTTCTGATGGCTCTCTCTGCGGTTATGGTGGCGGCCTCGACGTAAAGCGAAAACTCCTGGAACTCGAAGGCGCGCTGAGCGGGACGCTGGCGGCGTAGAAATTGTTGATTTTTGATTGTTGATTGAAAAACACCGACCTGTGGGCTTCAATCAACAATCAAAAATCATCAATCAACAATTCCTCTCCTTGACGACTCAAACAAAATCCTCCGCGCTCCAGAAGGCCAGCCTCTTCTATCTCGTCTTCGTAATGTTCTCCTACACCACCGGAGGCCCGTTTGGTCTGGAAGACATGGTCAGCACTTCCGGCCCAGGCCTAACCCTGATTTATCTTTTGGTGCTGCCGTTTTTCTGGTGCATCCCGGTGTCGCTGGTCTCGGCTGAACTCACCACCGCGATGCCGGTCGAGGGCGGATTCTATCGCTGGACTCGCGCGGCTTTCGGAGATTTCTGGGGATTCCTTGCCGGATGGTGGAACTGGTCGGCTTCATTTCTGCTGGGCGGTGCGTATGCAGTTCTCTTCACAGATTATCTCGTCTACTACTTCCCCGGAATCACGGGCTGGAAACATTATCTGGTTTCCGTCGGCCTGATCGCGGCCATTGCATGGATCAACGTGCGCGGCATTCAGATGGTAGGCAAGGTGGCGACGGCGCTGGAGATCTTCATTTTCGTGCCTGTGATGACGATGATCGTAATGGCGCTCCTGCGCTGGCACCATAATCCGTTCGTCCCGTTCATCCCGCCGCATCAGCCGACATTCAAAATCTTCGGCGTAGGGCTCGCGCTGGGCCTGTGGCTCTATTCCGGATACGAGCAGCTTTCAACCGTGGCGGAAGAAGTGGAGAATCCGCAGCGCGCTTATCCGCGAGCGCTGGCGATGGTGGTACCACTTTCGATTGCCGCTTACTTTTTGCCAACGCTGGCAGGTTTGGCTTCGGCGGGTAACTGGCAGCAGTGGCATACCGGATATTTCTCCGAGGCAGCGAAAATTATTGGTGGGCCCTGGCTGGGCACATGGATGACGCTCGCAGCCATGGTGGGCAACGTCGCACTGCTGAACAGCACAGTGCTCACAACCACGCGCATGCCTTTTTCCATGGCCGAAGACGGATACCTTTCAACCGCACTTACACGAAAGCATTCGCGGTACGGAACCCCTTGGCTGGCCATTGTTGTCTCCTCGGTTATTTACGCGTTGCTGGCGTGGCAGAGTCTCGCCCAGCTTATCTCGGTGTACATCTGGCTGCGCTCCGCCACCACGGTGCTGACGGTGCTTTCAGCATGGAAGCTGCGCCGTAGTCGGCCGGAAATGCCGCGCTCATTTCTAATTCCCGGCGGGCAGATGGGATTGATTTATGTGGTGGCTGCTCCAGTGACAATGGCTCTGGTTGCACTGCTGGGGAGCGACAGGTTTGGTTTGATCGGCGGCGCGATTGCCATGGTTCTGGGGCCGACTGTGTATCTAATTATTGCATTAACTCGCGGATAGATATACAATTGAGGATGTATATCCAAGGAGGCCTATGCAGGTTTCGAAGTGGGGAAATAGTCTTGCGATTCGCTTGCCTGCCGCAATCGTACAAGCGCTTGCACTGAAAGAGGGCGACGACATCGAGATTCGAGTCGCGGGGGAGAAAGCCTTTGAAGTGAGTCGCGACCGCAGCCGGGAAAAAGCGCTGGAGCGTCTGCGAAAGCTGCAACGCCCCCTGCCAGCAGGATTTGTCTTCGACCGCGACGACATCTATGAGCGGTAGGGCGTTCTTCGATACCAACATTTTGATTTACAGTCTGGGTGCGAAGGATCCTCGCGGGCGCCGGGCTGAGCAGTTGTTGTTGGAGGGTGGTGTAGTCAGTGTGCAGGTTCTGAACGAGTTCTCGGATGTCGCACGCCGCAAGATTCGGATGTCCTGGAACGACGTAAGGCAAGCGCTCCGGGAAATTCAGTTCCTCTGCCCCGATCCGGCCCCGATCACGACGGACACCCACGAACACGCGTTAATGATCGCGGAAAGTCACGGCATTCGGATTTACGATGCGCTGATTCTCGCCTCCGCGTTGGGGGCTAATTGCACCACCTTGTATTCCGAGGATTTGCAGGACGGGCAGGTCATCGAGAAACGATTAACTATTCGAAACCCGTTCTCATCCTGACCCACGCAACCACAGCAAACGTCCCCATGATGAGCACTGAAACCAAGGCGCAAGCAAGCGTTATATCGCTCACTTTCCACTGCACTCCGGTCGCGTCGTAAACGGTAGCGACCCGATCCTGCGGAATAGCAATCAGGATGTTCCCTGCTGCAGAAACTCCGTAGAAGATAACCGCCATCCGCCAATAGCGGGCAGGCAATCGATTCACCGCAGCAGAGCGACGCAGCAAGTAAAACGAAAACAACTGAAAGATGACGTATACCGTGAGAAACCATCCAATAAAGTTGCTCACGGGCACGCCAAAGTAGGCTCCTCCTCGCACCCAGACCCATGCGTGCAAGATCGTGGACCATACCGGATCCATTGAAAGATCCCAGGCGACCATGACGAAGGATGCCACAACAGGAAGGGTAACTATGCGGAATCTCTCGAGACTCTGCAGGTTTCCTAGAATTAAACGGGCCAGCGTCCAAGAAAGATAAGCCATCCCTAAATACGCTAGTCCAAGCATGATGGGCACTACAGAAAGTTTGGGTCCCATCACGTCTGTGAAGTAATATCGTCCAAAAGGAAAGCCGGCGCGGACGCCCAGATTCTCAAAAATGTTCCCGACGATAAAGCAGATGGCGAAGAAAATCAGGATGCTGCGTATTCGGTAGATCAAGGTGCCGTGAATCAGAGCAAAGACGATCGGCGGAAACACATGCAATGCAACCACGCCCCACATTGGGACCTTGCCCGGCCAGACTTGCAGGATGCGGGCGAGAGCGTAGAGCGCAACGAGGCTCCAGAGTAGGAGATAGGTTCCGATTTCGTTCTTCGGGAGTGTCCTGGAAGGTTGCGGTGCCACAGAACTCCTGCGGTCCGGATCTCGAACTAACTCACCCAATCCAGAAACTTGTACCACGCCCCGGCGAACGGCAGAAACCACGGCTTGCCGTTGTACAAGCCAAGAGGCGCGCCGGGGAATGGAATGCCTACAAAAGGATTGTCAGGTTTGTCGCCTGCGATTAACTCGGCCATCCTCTGGCCTTGATATGTGGCCATGGCAACGCCGTGTCCGGCGTAGCCGACAGCATAGTACATGCCATCGATCTGTCCTGCGTGGGGCATGATGTCGAAAGCAAAGTCGAGAGTTCCACCCCATACATATTCAACTTTCGTATCGCGCAGTTGCGGATAAACATCGATCATGCCGCGGCGCAGAATTTCGGCGCTGCGAGGGATGGTCTGGGCGTTCTCGGGAAAGAACGCTGCACGGCCGCCGAACAACATCCGGCGATCCGGCGTCAGCCGGTAGTAGTAAAGATAATTCTTCGAGTCGTAGATCATGCGATTGCGCGGGCTCAGCTCGTACGCCAGCGCTTCCGGAAGGACTTCAGTCGTAATAATGAACGACCCAATCGGAATCAGTTTTTTTCGTAGAGCGGGGGTTGCGCCGGAAGTATAGCCGCTGGTTCCGACGAAGACTTCCCGCGCCCACAAAGAGCCGCGCGAGGTAGTGATCTTCCACCCCGATTCGCCCTGATTCGATTCGCGTTGCAAATCATTGACTCGCGTGTGCTCGAAAACCTCCGCGCCCGCGTTCATCGCGGCGCGCCCTAAACCGGCGACGTAGCGTGCGGGGTTCGCACCCGCGCTGACTTCGTCGACCATGCCGCCAAAATAAATATCGGAGCCGATCTCCGCACTCAACTCATTTTTCTGAACGACGCGCAACTGATGATTGAACTCGCGTGCGATCACCTCCGCCTGCCGCGCATAATCGTCGAAATGCTTCTGCTTGCACGCCACTTCCAGATGGCCGCAGCGGGAGAAGTTGCAGTCGATGGCTTCTTCGCGGACGATCTGCCCGACGCAATCGAGGCTCGCCAGCGATGCTGCGTACATCCGCTGGGTGCGCTCGCGGCCATGCATCGAAATCAGCTGGTTCACGCCCAACTTCATTCCGGTGAGGACCATGCCGCCATTGCGGGAGCTGGCGCCCCATCCAATGGTTTCGGCTTCGAGCACGGCCACTTTCGCGCCACGCTTCGCCAGCGTGCGCGCAGCCGAGAGACCGGTGAAGCCGGCACCGAGGACAGCGACATCCACTCGATCCGGAAGCGGGCGGGATTCTGTCTTAGGGAATTCGGTTGTGGTCAGCCAGTAGTTAAGCTCTTGAATGTCGCAAGTCCTCCGAAGCATTTGAGCTTCGCGCTACTTCTGCACAGGGGGCACGTACTCTTTCGGTACAGCCGAGCCCTCTCCAAAGAAAAATTGATCCAGCTGTTTCACGATCACTTCCTGATCTTCGCGTCGAGCCGGATTCAGCCGGTATTCGTTGAGCAGCATCTTGCAGTGTTCCGTCCACATTCTCCAGGCTTCCTGGCTAACGTTGTCATAAACCTTGCGGCCCAGATCATTGTCGAAAGGCGGTTCGTCCAGCCCGGGCAATTCTCTTTTCAATTTCACGCAAAAAACTGTGTGCGCCATAGACTTCCTTCAATCGGAAAAATTTATCAATCCAAGATTACTACACCGGACCACGGCTGAGGAACGACCGCACGAATGAAATGCATTTCCAGTCAAGCGTTTTTGCCCGAGGAGACCTGTGCATGCCGCTCCATCCGCAGCCACACGATGCCCACCAGTGCCCAAACAGCCAGCAACGGAATCAAACTCTGGAGTCCCCGCAGTCCCGCCGACTCGCCCAGATTGAATGCACCGTAGTTGTCGCTCGAACCCGTCTCCGCCAAAGTGAGCATTGATCCGTGGTTCAACGACATTTGCCCCGACCAGAATGCCGGCCATACCGAATGAATCATTGGGCATGAATCCTGCACGGCGAGTTGCGGGTTGGTCGAAACCACCATCAGAGCCGAGAGTATGCTGCAAGCCGCGAGCACGGCGAGCACCGCGCGCCATGTGGCAGTGGCGGAAGTCCAGACCGCGGCGAGTCCGAGGCAAAGTAGCGGGATCGCTGCTCCCGCATACCGCGGACCGAACGATAATCCTGCCTGCCATTGGTAGAAGGAGGCATTGAACAAGAAATAATAAATAACGATAACAACAGCAGCCAATGCAGCCGGTCGAGTGCGTTTATCTTTCCAAAGAAAGCCGAGCCCTATGGGAGCGGCGGCTGTGACCGGCGCCGCAAAAAACAAACCCCGACGGCATCCGAAAAGAATTTTAAGCAATACATCGATGTGAGGATAAGTAAGGCCAAGGTATCCGCGCTGGTGCATGAAGACGAACGAGTGCGGGTCGTAATACGAATAACTAGGACGCAAGATCGAGCCGAAGGCGGCGTGCAAATAGATCGCCAGTACAGCTACACAAGCGAATGTGCCGGCCCCAACCCCCGCCACAACGCGCAAGCGCTGCCCGCGTCCTTGCGGCCAGGCCTGATACAACGCGAAGCACGCTAACACCACAGCCGCCGGCGCTGCAGGATATTCCGTGACCACCGCCCAACCAGCAGCCAGCCCAACAGCCAACGCCAAAAGAAATTCCATCCGGGGCCTTGCTCGGCCGCCTAACTTTAGCGCTGCTGCGAATCCGAACAGCAGGCAAGCTCCCACCAATGCGTGCGCCCACAATACAACTGAGTAAGCCCAAAGCGGTGTGCCCAAGCCCATACAGAGGGCTGCGAACGCCGCTCCCGCAGGACTGCTCCCAAGCCGCAACGCTACAAAAAACAGGCATACGCACGCGAGCGCCGTCGGCAAAGCCACAGCGCCCAGCGTGGCCGCAGAGGAGGCAACAATTTCCCCACGTGGTGATTCCGGGTTTATTCCGGAAGCGCGCAGTGCGGCTCGAGCCATTGCCGCGAATGGCAGCGCGAGAAATACCAGGCCTGGGGCTTTATCGGAGTAGTAGTGTCCATCGAAATGCGCTTTATCTTCGGTATTCTCGTGATAGGAGTCAATGCGCAACGTGTGCTGTTCGAAAATGGCGCGCAGCAAGTCGAAGCGCGAATTCTGATTCCATCCACCCCCGCCGTAAAAATAGGCGAACGAAACGAATGCGACCGCTCCAACCAGAAACGCTCGCTTCCAATTATTGGAATCTCGATGAGGAGAAGTTTCCATGAATAGGCGGCGACTCGCGGCCTCTAAGCGGCGGCAGGATCGCTAGCGAAAGCCGCGTTACGTTACGGGTTCGGCGTGACCAGCCCATAATCCTTGAGGATCTGTGCCATCTGCTCAGCCACTATCGACAAGCGCTCCGGCTTAGTTGATGCCGATGTCGCCTTCCCTTTTACCGCAATGTACACCGCGTTATAGGTTTCGTCGCCGAGATTTTCGACCTTGTGCTTGACCGGCTGGAACCATCGAGATTCGCCGGCCTTGGCATACACTTCCTGAACCTTACCGTTTTGATCGGTGAACTTGAGGTGCCCGCCGGTGAGATTGACCACAACTCCACCCGGATGGTCATGCAGTTCAGATTTTTCGTGAGGGCCGTAGTGGATGTCAATTACCACCACATGGTCATTTTCAAAATGCAGTTTGTAATGCTTGGGTTCCACCTTGGTTGGATCTTGTGCCGCGGCAACATTCACCATCAGACACAGCATCACGGCTGCGCAGAAAAATCTGCACAACATGGAGCGAGCCTCCTGATTGGACTGATAATTTCTTACAGCAGACTGAACGAACGCTACTCTCGCCGCACAGAACCTGTCAACGGATTCGAAGACCGGGCTGCCTCAAAGTGGTTACTCGGGCAGCCCAGTCCGAGGCTTCGGCGATCGGGCTTCGGCAAAAGCCTTCAAGTTCTTACTTGTTCGGCTGTTGCTTTTCCGGAGCCTTGTCCTTACTCTTGTCCTCGATGGAAAGCAGCTCCACTTCAAAAATGAGCGTGGAGTCAGGGCCAATCTCGGGAGCCGGGCCGCGCTCTCCATACGCCAGATCGGCCGGAACAAAAAGCTGCCACTTGGAACCGACCGGCATGAGCTGAAGCGCTTCTGTCCATCCCTTGATGACTCCCGTTACGGGGAAGGTGGCGGGCTGGCCGCGCTTATAGGAACTGTCGAACTCTGTCCCATTGATTAGCGTGCCGCGATAGTTGCAAACCACTGAGTCCGTCGCCGTGGGCTTCGGTCCGCTGCCCGCCTTCAGGATTTTGTATTCCAAACCGCTGGGCAGCGTGACCACGCCGTCTTTGGCTTTATTAGCGGCGAGAAACGCATCGCCTTCTTTTTTGTTGGCCGCGCCTTCCATTTGCATCTTCTCTTGCTGCTTGTTGCGCAGGTCGTTTTGCACTTCGACGATCGCAGCCTGCGCTTCTTGGTCCGTCAGAAGAGTCTTGCCGCCGGCCAAGCTGTCTTTTAACCCGCGCGCCAGAATGTTCGCATCCACGGGAACCTCCTGTTTATGCAGACTTGCTCCCATCCGCATTCCCAACGCATAACTAAACTTCTCTTTTGAAGTTTTCAGTGTGAGCGGAGTCGCTGTCTTTGCCGCGGCAGCCGGTCGTTTCGCCGCTGGGGTCTGATCTTTAGTGGAAGTAGCGCCATTGGAAGAGGTTCTTGGAGTTGTCGCCGCCGGAGCATCTTGCGCCAGGCAATTGCCTAACAGCAGAGCTCCAGCAGCCAATATATGAACAGCTTTTGTCGAAGATTTTTGCATGCAAGTATTGTCACATTGGATCGATATCTCCGCAAACCGCGCTTCGGCCGGCCACCGGACGCCAGAGAACAAAATCTTGTGATACCCTGCGTCTCGACGAGGGCCGAAACATGCATGGTTATGATCGAGTTTGGAAGATGGTGTTTACAGCTCTTACGCTATTTTGCACGTCAGCCGCTCTAGCGCAACAAGCAGCGCATCCGCTTACCCCCAAAGAGGGCGACTACGTTTCGCACGATTTCCATTTCAAATCTGGCGAAGCGCTTTCTGAACTGCGCCTTCATTACTCAACCTTCGGAACTCCGGTGCGTGACGCGAAAGGGCGCGTGACCAATGCCGTAATGCTCTTGCATGGAACTACCGGCTCTGGAACGCAATTTCTTTCGCCTCAGTTTGCGGGCGTGCTGTTTGGTCCAGGACAACTGCTCGATGTAGCCCACTATTACGTCATTCTCCCGGACAACATCGGCCACGGAAAATCCACCAAGCCGGGCGACGGAATGCACGCCCACTTTCCGCAATATGACTACGACGACATGGTCGCGGCGCAGCACGAGTTGCTGGAAAAAGGACTCGCTGTCAATCACCTGAGACTGATTCTCGGCACTTCGATGGGCTGTATGCATGCCTGGATGTGGGGCGAAAGCTACCCTGATTTTATGGACGCACTCATGCCGCTGGCCTGCCAGCCGGTAGCGATCGCGGGACGGAATCGAATCTGGCGAAAAATGACGATCGACGCCATTCGCGACGATCCAGAGTGGAAGAGCGGAGACTACACTTCCCAGCCTTTGAACGCGCTCAAAATCGCGGGAGAGATGTTCCAAATCGCCTCGGGTTCGGCTCTGCAAATGCAGAAGCAATTTCCCACGCGTGAAGAAACGGATATGGCAAACGTGGAATTCGTAAAGCGCTTCAGCGCAGGTCACGATGCCAACGATCTCCTATACGCGCTCAACGCTTCGCGGAACTATGATCCTTCAGCGCAGCTGGAGAAGACTGCAGTGCCCGTGATGTTCGTGAACACGGCGGACGACTTCATCAACCCTCCGGAACTCGGAATCGCTGAACGCGAGATCAAACGAGTGAAGAAAGGCAAGTTCGTCCTGATCCCCGTCTCCGATCAAACCCAGGGTCACGGCACGCACACGAAAGCCGCAGTGTGGCAGCAATATCTGAAAGAGTTGCTGGAAGAATCCCAACATTGAGGAGGAGCGGGTTTCAGGAGGATTGGTGGGCCCGCAAGGATTTGAACCTTGGACCAATGGATTATGAGTCCACTGCTCTAACCGCTGAGCTACGGGCCCGATTGCCGGACGTGAAAACATTTTACAGTACCGTGATACAAAGTCCTGCCGCGCGCCTCTCTGGCGGCGTGACAGAATAGAGTTATGGCGCTCCCATACGGGTTTTCTACTCCCGATTTTCTCTATGGAACAGCCTGGAAGGAAGAGCGCACCGCCGCACTGGTGGAACTGGCGCTCCGCATGGGATTTCGTGGAATCGATACCGCCAACCAGCGGCGCCATTATTTCGAAGCGGGAGTCGGCCAGGGATTGGCCGCTGCCTATCGCGCAGGAACGGTAACGCGAGCGGATCTTTTTTTACAGACGAAGTTTACTTACCGGCGTGGGCAAGATGACCGGCTGCCCTACGATCCAGCGGAGAGTCTTCCTATTCAAGTTTCGCAGTCGCTGGCGAGTTCGCTTGATCACCTGGGTACTGATTACGTGGACAGTTTCGTGCTGCATGGGCCTTCCGGGCAGTATTGGGCAGAAGCGGATGCCGAAGTGTGGGAAGCGATGGGGAAGGAGCGCGATCGCGGGCGTACCCGACTGCTCGGCGTGAGCAATGTTTCGTTGTGGCATTTGCAACAGATGGGAGCTCAGGGCGGTGAACTTCCTGCGTTCGTGCAAAATCGCTGTTATGCGCGGCTCGGCTGGGATCGCGACGTGCGATTGTTTTGTCGAGAACGGAATATCGTGTATCAGGGGTTCTCGCTGCTCACCGCGAACCAGGAAGTGCTGCGGCATCCGTTTATCGCTGATTTGGCGCGGCGCGCAAACGCAACTCCGGCGCAGGTTATATTCGCCTTCGCGCGCGCGGTGGGAATGCTACCGCTGACGGGAACTTCCAACGCGGAGCACATGAAGGAGGATCTGGCTGGCCTTGGACTTGCGCTTTCGGCCGATGCAGTACCGGCGATTGAAGCATTGGCCGTCCCGTAGGCCACGCTCAGCCCACTCCCGCGCAGACTCAGGGACCGCCACCCACTCCTATACCGGAGTCTTATTTTTCATCTTTGGTTGTCTTGCAAACCAGCTTGGTGTGTCCCGTTTTTGAATCGATCACAGTGGTGAGGGGCTGGCAGCTGCAGGTCACGGTATTGCTATTTTCCTGCTTGACGACCACACAATGTTCGATCAGTTCGGCCGTGGCTGGCGGCAACTGGCTCCGTGTGGGAGGCGGGGTTGCCGCAACGGGCTGCTTCTTCGCTGCACAACCAGCGAGAAGGAGGCAAAATATGAGGCCGACTTTCCTCATGCCTCTGTTTTCGCCCTCTCTCGGTCGCCTGTCGATGGCAATCTTGGTTACACCCGAAGCGAAAATCCCCTTGCTCACGCAGTCGCGACACAGTTTAATAAACGCTCTTTGCAACCCTTACCGGAAAATGTAATCAAGGTCTACAATTTCTGCGCGGGGGGAAGGTATATGTCTTTACGCAAACTGTTCTTATTCATCTTCGCGGCCGCGCTTACCCTTTCGGCAACCGTGGGAACGCTGAACGTTCAGATACACGAATATGAAGTGCCAACGCCGAAGTCGCGTCCGCACGATCCCGCAGTCGCTCCTGATGGCTCGCTTTGGTACACCGGGCAAGGCGCGAATAAGCTTGGCCGGCTCGATCCTAGGACGGGAGAGTTTAAAGAATATCCGTTGAAGACACCGAATTCCGGTCCCCACGGCCTGGTCGCGGATAAGAATGGCAGCATTTGGTTCACTGCCATCTCGGCCGGATATGTCGGGAAGCTGGATCCAAAGAGCGGTGAGATCGCAGAATATCGTCCGCAGGATGGGACGAAGATTGATCCGCACACGCCGGTTTTCGACCACGACGGGATTTTGTGGTTTACCAACGAAGAGACCAACTATATCGGGCGACTCGATCCAAACACCGGCAAAATAAATTTGATAAAAGTGCCCACGCCCCACGCGGTGCCTTACGGCATCGTCATCTTGCCGAACAATGCACCGTTCTTTTGCGAATTCGGCGCGAACAAGCTGGCGAGTGTTGAGCCGGGCACGATGAAAATTCGCGAATACACCCTGCCGTCGGCGGAAGCTCATCCGCGACGCATCGCGCTTGCACCCGATGGAACTATATATTACAGCGACTACGCGCGCGGATATTTGGGGCATTTCGATCCATCGGCGGGAAAGCTGTCCAAAGAATGGCCTTCGCCTGGCGGTGCGGAATCCGAACCCTATGGAATCGCGATTACGAACGATGGCGAGGTTTGGTACAGCGAGTCGGGAATGCAGCCGAACACGCTGGTCAGATTCGATCCCAAATCGGAGAGCTTCAGCACGAAAGCGATTCCGTCCGGCGGTGGCGTGGTGCGCAACATGGTCGCGACTCCCAATCGGCGGCTCTACCTTGCGTGCAGTGGAGTGAATAAAGTGGCGGTGGTCGATCTGAAATAAGATCTGAACAAATAAGATTTGAACAACTAAATAGATTCGTCCGCTCCGAAGGCGGATCTATTTCGCGTCGAGGTTAGCGAGTGCCTCGTTCGTTGTGATGAATCTGGCGCCAAGAGTTTGCAGTTCAGCGATGGCGCGCCGGCCATCTTCGGCTTTCAAGGTTTCGATTGCATCCTGCACCACAAAAACTCGGCACCCCCGTTCCAGTAATCCCTTCGCAGCCAACCGAACACAGTATTCCGTCACCACTCCGAACACAACAAATCCGGCTTCCTTAGGCAGTCGTTTTACAAGTTCGTCAGCGTGCCGGCTTTCAAAGATATCGAGCGTTTGCTTTTCAAGCAGGATTTGCTGGGATTGGCTAAGGTCGCCCGGCAACGCGGCATTGGTATCGTTCGGCACTATGAGTACTTGTTCCGTCAATGCCTCCGGAACATAGGCGGCGCCGGGTGTGCCCTTCACGCAGTGTGCCGGAAACGTCTTGAACTCAGGATCGTTCTTCGTGTGATAACAACCGTGCGAAACCAGGAAAACGCGGCCTTGGCGGGCTGCGTCAGTCAACCGGCGAATATTCGGCAGCAATCTTTCCGCACCGGGCACGTAAAGCTTGCCGCCCGGAAGCATGAAGTCCGATTGAGTATCAACTTCCCAGAAGATGAAATTGCGAGACACCATTGCGGATCTGCCTGATCGATGCTCCCGCACGCATTTCCGGCCAGAAGCCATTGCCGCGAGTGAACCGTCGGCGGGAACTTAATTCTCATACAGACAACTGGGATTTGTACAGCAATGTGCTGCACTGCAGCACACAACATTTGTACAAACTGATTACATCCCGGTGACAAACGCGAATCTTGCCGACTGTAGCATCCAGCAGCAGTCAGGGTAATGGGTTCCAGATTCAAGTCCAGGGATGAACCCGCTCCTGCCTTCCACATTGCAAAAGGAGATTTTTATGCAGCGACACCGGATTGGCCTCGCTTGCCTTGGCTTCGCGTTGATGTTGGCTACGACCGCGGCTTCGGCTCAATATCGTCTCACCAACCTCAGTTCAAATCAGGTAAAAGCAGCGCGACACGATGATCCACTCTTGGTAAATGCTTGGGGCCTGGTGCATGCCCCGGGTTCACCGTGGTGGGTCAGCGACAACAATTCTGGATGGGCTACGCTTTACGATGCCGATGGAAATCTGATTCAGCAACTAAAGGTGCTGATTCCCACGGCTGGAGAAAATGGACCCGGCTCGCCAACCGGCGTCGTAGCCAACGGGTCAAAAGAGTTCCAAGTGCAGGGTTGGCCATCAATCTTTTTGTTCGCCACACTGGACGGAACCATCAGTGGTTGGGCGCCGCAGTCAAACTTTAACGACGCCATTGTGGCGGTAAACAACTCATCGCAAGGGGCGGTCTACACTGGCCTCGCGATTACGAGCAACCCTTCGGGCAATCGCATATACGCCGCCGATATGGCGAACAACGAAGTAGCTGTTTTCGACGGAAACTTTAATCCGCTGCCCCCTATTACCAATCCCTTGGTACCCGCCGGCTTTGCGCCCTTCGGCATCCGCGACATCGGCGGGATGGTCTATGTGACCTATGCCAATGTCGCCGGAGGCGACGGTGGCTTCGTGGATGTGTTTCATGAGGATGGAACCCCCGTCACCCCGGGAAAGCACTTGCTGCAAGGGGCGCCGCTCAACCAGCCCTGGGGAATTGCAGTAGCCCCAGCCAACTTTGGACCTTTGAGCAACACCCTGTTGATCTCAAACAATGTCAATAGTGGGACTATTAATGCGTTCAATCCGTCGTCGACCCACCCGTTCGTAGGACACGTTAGGGACGAAAACGGCGTACCAATTTTCATCGACCAGCTTTGGGGAATTGATTTCGGCGACGGCGCCAAGGGTGGTAAGAACGGCAACCCGAATCAGCTGTTCTTTACTGCCGGACCTGCAAATAACGTCGCGGGGACGTTCGGCCTTATCGCGTTTAAGCCACAGTAGCTTTAGCGTTCGCGGTAAATCCGAGGCAGACAAGCCAGATGAGAGGCCAGTCTGTTGGGCAATTGTCCGGTTACGGGTTCGGATCCTGCAGAGTCTGAACCAACGACAGCAGACTGGTCTCTAAGGCGTGCTTACTGGCTTCAGGCAGCTCGATGAAACGAAAAGGCTGCAGCCATCCCTGCGTGGCCCACATGGGAAACATGATTTCTGCTCTTTCGCGGATCGTGATGTTGCCGAGGTGGAAAATCAGCTCAACTTTAAGCTTTTCGTCGAGTGGCTTCTCGAGATGAACCAGACCGCCGCTGGTGGAAAGCTGATGCAATTTGCCGCGGATCTGGCGCTGGTTTGGGAGTCGAATCAGCGTGAGTACAGAGCCACGCAGTTTGACGCGAAATGGGCGGTCCTGCCGTACAAACTTCGACGAAGACGCATCCACCGCCGCGGATTCTGGCATATTGGACATCGTGCTGCGAGTATGCCACCTAGGAAACCCCTGGACGAGATTACGAAAGAGCGGCACACTACCAACTTTTGGGGCCGCGACGCAGCAGCGCCCAGATCCCACCGCTATTTCCGGCCAGAATGGGACTTGCCGCGCTCGGTAAACAGGTTATAGGGCCACACATCCTTGCCCTTCGCCGAGGTCATAGTCACGTCGCTGGTCGCAGTGGCTGCGCTGGCGGTAGAAGAGACTTTCCAATCCTCAGGAGGATCGGTGATCCCCCACACATTTTCCTGATTGTAAAGCGCAACGCCGATCAAAAACTGCTTGCCATCAGTTCCCAGCGGCAAACAGCTGGCAACGCGGCCGGATACGCTTCCCCCGCTTGGCAGGTCGCCCAACAGCACTGGCGTTTCGAGCGGCAAAGCTTGTGAGGTGCGAAATCCGCAACCTTGCGGACTCACCACAAGCGCCACACACTCCTCGGAGAAGGGATGCCTACGATCCATGCTGGTGACGATCATGGGAATCTCCACCCGCAATCGTGTGCAGCGGCGGCTCGTTTTGGGCGTGTGTATCTCCATCTGCAGGCATTTCGTGAGACGGCGTTTGCGTAATGCTCTAGTTTGGCAGAATTGGGGTTATCCCAAGCAGGAGGAAGGTGCAACAGAAGATGACGAAAGTAACCTAGAGTGCGAGTTTGGGATTGCCTGTTAGCATGACGAATACCGTGAGTCTACGATTTCCCGTTTCGCGCCCCTCAGCCGGAACTGCTGCCGCTGAATGCGAGTGGAGCTTCTTGCTTGCCGCCAGTTCCCTCAATCCTGACACGCAGCAGTGGTCCCGCCTCCGTTGTGTGCTCGACAAGCTTGTATGGGAAGCTCTGCTTCGTCTCGCCAACGATCATGGCACTTCTTCTCTGCTCTATCAGAACTGTTTGAAATTGCATGACGCCGTTCCTCCCGCGGCACTGGCGGAGCTTAGACAACGCCACGAAACCAACGTTCACAAGTCTCTTTTTTTCTCGCGGGAGCTGATCCGAATTCTGGACTGCCTTGATGGCCTAGGCGTTGAAACCATTCCCTATAAGGGCGTAGTGCTGTCAGAGGTGTATTACGGTGATATGGCGATGCGCCAGTCGGGGGATATCGATTTATTCGTTCGCAGCAGCGACGTTGCCCGCATCAAAGAGTCAGTTCTGGCTCTCGGATACGCGCCGCGCGTCTCGATACCCGATGCCGCATGGCAAAATTACTTGGCTTCGGGATACGAGTGCACCTTTGATGGTCCCGCCGGACAAAATTTCCTGGAATTGCAGTGGGCGCTGCAACCGCGTTTCTATTCCGTCGATTTCGACATGGATGAACTATTTCAGCGCGCGGTGAATGTGACGGTTGCGGACCGCAGCATGAAGACACTCTCACCCGAAGATTTGCTGCTGGTGCTGTCGGTGCACGCTGCCAAACATGTTTGGGAACGCTTGATCTGGCTTTGCGACATCGCCCGCATCTTAAAACTGGAACATTTGGATTGGGCTGCGGTGCAATCCCGATCGCGAGAAACTGGTGTAGAACGGATTCTGCACATCACTTTGCTCCTAACCAATCGCTTTCTGGCAGAGCCGATTCCTAAATCGATCGAAAGAGCGGTTTTGGTGGATCAAAATGCGCGGATTTTAGCAGATGAAATTGCTGCTGCCGTCAGAGGCGGAGTTTCTTATGAAGAGCAGCAGCTTTCTTACTTTCGCCTCATGATGCGGCTTCGTGAGCGCAAGGCCGATCGAGTCCGCTTCCTTACGCGGCTCACGTTCACCCCAGGCCCCGGTGAGTGGCATGCCATTCGACTGCAAAAAGTTTTGTTTCCGCTCTATCGAGTGGTGCGTTTGGCGCGCCTTGCTTCACGGTTCGCACGACAGTAGTTAAACGCACGCACACTCTGCTGCCTCAGCACGACAATCGTTATAACTAGCGGCTCGCAAGACCTCCAGAAATTTCTCCGCCGTCCATAGTGTAAACGTGTCCGGTGGCGTAGGCTGCATCGTCGGAAGCTAGAAATGCAAACAGCGCGGCGATCTCTTCTGGCTGGGCATGCCGTCGCAAGGGAATCTTCCGATTCACCTCCTCAAGCATGGCGTCAGTGTATTCGGCCCGCTGCATCGGGGTGAGTACATATCCCGGAGCGACAGCGCAAACGCGAACTTTCGGCGCAAGCTCGAGTGCCATCGACCGAGTGAGCTCGATCACGCCCGCCTTGGTCGCATTGTAGTCCGCGTAGTAGGGATAGCCCATAACTCCGTTGGTGGAAGCGGTTTGCAGGATCACACCGCTGCCGCGCTCCATCATGTGACGGGCTGCAGTTTGTGCGACATAGAAAACTCCAGTTAGATTTACCGCGATCACCTTGTCCCACTCTTCCGGAGTAATGTCGAGGAAATTGTGGCGGATGCTGATGCCGGCGTTGTTGATGAGGATATCGACCCCATCCATGACTCGAACCGCGTTGGCGAATGCAGCTTCCACCTGCATGAGGTCGGTGACGTCGGCCACGATCGCTTCGGAGAGTGGCGGCAGTTCGCGACGAATCGCTTCGCACGCTTTACCGTCCCGATCGAGGACGCAGACTTTCGCTCCTTCTTCCAAAAAGCGCGCAGCCGTGGCCGCGCCAATTCCGCTGGCGCCTCCTGTGATAAGAACTCGTTTGTCTTTTAGTCCGCGCATGCAACTCTCAGATCTTTCTTCTTAATTCGTATGAGATCTACACAAATGAACGAATTGATGAATTCTTTTCTACGCGAATCTCATCTTAACCTTGTGGCGGAAATAAGTGTAGAAAGCAGTATTCGTGCGGCTGAACAAGACGAGTCTGTTTCTCCAACAGGCGAACAGGCGGGGGACTTCAAGCCCGCACACGTTTGGTTGATGGCATTCAGTGTCGGCGCCATAGTCGCCAATATCTATTACATCCAGCCACTGCTGGCCACTATTGCGGCAAGCTTTCGCATTTCTGTGACCCAGGTGGGCGCTGTCGCGATGCTCACGCAGTTTGGAACCGCGCTCGGGATGTTGGTCTTCGTACCATTGGGAGATACGAAGGAGCGTCGCACATTGATCGTGAGCCTGCTGATCGCGCAATCGATCTGCCTGGCGCTGATGGCCAGCGCGCGAAATTTTCCCTGGCTGGCGCTGGCAAGTTTTGGCATCGGAGTCACCGCCGCGACGGTGCACGTCATCGTGCCATTCGCAGCTCACCTTGCCTCTCCCGAGCGCCGTGGGGCTACGGTGGGAGGCGTTCTTGCCGGCCTGCTGTTTGGAATTTTGCTAGCCAGAACGTTCAGCGGTCTCTTGTCCGCGTGGGCTGGATGGCGATTAATTTACTGGTTGGCTGCCGGCCTGATGCTACTGTTGGCAGCACTAATCCGATGGGCGTTACCCGTTAGTCAGCCGGAATTGCAACTTTCGTGGCCGAACTTAATTCGTTCTACCTTGGTTCTTGTCGAGGAGCAACCGGTACTGCGAGAGGCGGCTACGTTGGGTGCGGTTTTTTTCTGCGCCTTCAGCGCATTTTGGACGACGCTGGTATTTTTCCTGGAAACGCCGCCCTATCACTACGGAAGCGGCGTCGCCGGCCTGTTCGGTTTGGTTGGCGCGGCGGGCGCGCTTTGTGCTCCGCTCGTCGGCCGCATGGCAGACCGCTATGGCGCAAGACGAAATCTTCTTATCTCTCTACTGGCGACGCTACTCTCTTTTGTGATCCTCTACGTGTTTGGCAAACATATGCTCGGACTAATCTCGGGAGTAATCCTGCTCGACATTGGCGTGCAGTCTGGACACGTCTCAAATCAAACGCGAATCTATAGCCTTCTGCCAGAAGCTCGCAGTCGCATGAATATGGTTTACATGGTCAGTTACTTTATGGCTGGAGCGCTGGGTTCGTACGCGGGATCGGTGCTCTGGCAGCGGTTCGGATGGGCGGGAGTCTGTGGATTAGGATGTGGTTTGTTAGTGGCCGGGTGTCTTGTCTACGTCGCTGGAAATGGGTCGAGTGCCGAGCCAAACAATTCTCGAAATTTTTCTCCTGTTGATACCCGGTCGGGGTAGATACGTCCCTCTGCGGTTTGTCGATCGGCAGCTTTTGCGAAGTCGTTAAATCGGTTTCCCGCGGAAAAAATAGATAAGTTCGATGATCAGGATGATCACCACCAGCAGTTCCAGCACGAAAGCACGGCTTTGGTTAAATTCATCAACCATGAAGCGATAAAGCTCTTCCGCGGTCTGCAGTTTTTTCTCCACCAAATCTTTGTAATCCGGTACGCCAACTTTCGAAGCGGCCAGTTTGTATAGGCGGGCGGAGAACATGTCGCTGAGAAACTTGATGGCATTATCGGCGCGTTCGGTCAGCTCTCCAACGTCGAGCAGCACAGTGTGCAGGGCCGAAGCGGCGCGTGCGGTGCGCCAGCGAGTCCACAAGCCGCGGCCTCCGCGATCGAGGAAGTCGTAAACTTTTTCCAACTCCCTGGTAAGCAAATCGTCGTAGTGCCGAAACTCCAGCAACTGCGAGTTGGCGTATTGCAGCAATTGGATCGCTGTCTCGGCGCCAGCCGGCGTGTCGTAGATAAAAGCGGCGTTCCATCCGATAACCGCCAGATCGTGGGGATAATACGAAATTCGTGACTGCAGAATTTCCTGGCGTTCGCCGTCGGAAAGCGGCTGCGACTCGCCACGCACCACCTGCGAAATAAATCCCCCGTGAGATGCCAGCACATCGGCGGCGGAAGGCGAGCCGGCGATCTCGCGCAGGTGAAAAATAAAATAATCTTCCTTCAGCCACTCATTGGTATAGGGCTTGACCAGTGCGGGCGCGGCAAGCTCGAGTTTCTGCTTAACGATGCGCGTGGCCAGACTTTCGAAATTGGTGTCCCAAACCCAGCGGCTGGAAAGTTGAACCAGCTTGTCCCAGTCTCCCGAAAACGGCAACTCGAAGATGACGCTGACCACTCCATAATCGAAGTATTTGATGTCGCCCTGCAACCGCTCGCCGCTTTCAAGAACGAGGGGATCAAGCGCCTCTTCAACTGGCGGACGCTGATAACGGACGTACCCGGGCGCGAGGTGTTTGAAGCTGGCATCAACGGTGCGGGCGCCGAGGATCTCGCGAAGCTGATCGAGCCGAATTTCCTCGCACACATCGAACTGGATCAGGACCAGGACTGAGCCGCAAAGCGGGGCGTTGGCGGGCTTGGCTGCCACCAGCGTGGGCAGGGCTTCGGCGGGGACCTTGCCGACCGTGATTGTCGTTTCATGATCCATGGATTCGGCCGTAACCTTCGCACCCCCTAGTAATCTTCACGGCGCCTAAATGTGTACTTAACCATGCAAGTGCTTATGGCCCGCCGGAGGGTAGCCCGGTACGAATCACCCATCCGAGTGATCGCCGATCACGCAGTCGCTTACGCTTATTCTCCCAGAACCGCACTGATCTGGCGAGTGGCGAAGCCTGAGGCCCATCCACAAAATCTAGTTAAATGCTGCAAAATCAATGACTTCTAGATAATTTCCATAACAGGAGACCGCCTACTAAAGCTCCAACTCCCAGGCCCGCCAGCTTCATCGACTGAGAGACCTCGGCATCGCGCTTGCGAATACGTGCGGACTCCGCATAGGGGTGAGATTCAGACTCGTAGTTTTCTTCGCTACTCAGCCCCATGTGCAGAACTTCCGCCAGATGCAGAGCATGGCGAGTCGAACCCTGAGCGATCTGTTCGCGGCAACTGAAACCGTCGGCGATGATCAACCAATCTGGCGGAGCTTTTCGGACAGCAGGCAGAAGTTCAAGCTCGCCTATGGCCATCGAGACGTCGTACTTTTCACGCTCGAAGCCGAAGGAGCCCGCCATGCCGCAACAACCGGGAGCAGGGCTTTGGAAATCGATGCCGAGCCGCCGCAGCACCGACTCTTCCGCCGTCATCTTCATGAGCGATTTGTGATGGCAGTGTCCGTGCAGCAGCGCTTTTCGGTTCATCCGAGGCAGCGAAAAGCTTTTGGCCTTGGTTTCGAGGAATTCGCTCAGCAGGAACGTCTGCCGCGAGAGAGCTCGGGCGCGCTCATCGTATGGAAATAGATTTACCAGCTCGTCGCGAAAAACGGCAACGCAGCTGGGCTCAAGCCCGACAATAGGAACACCGGCTTCAATTTCAGCAGACAGTTCATCGAGAATGCGAAGCAGAAGCGATTGGGCGCGGTCGAGCATTCCATGGTCATAGAGCGGCCGTCCGCAACACAGATTAGCCTTCGGAACGATAACGCGGAATCCCGCCGCTTCCAGAACGTCAACTGCCGCCTTCGCTGTACCAGTCAGAAAATAATTGTTGAATGTATCAGGCCAAAGAACGACAGGAGGCGCTTCGACGTTGCGCTGCCAGGTGATATTGCCCTGTGATTTTTTATTCCCCTTGGCTTCGCGTCGCCAAAACCAGCTCTTGAAAGTCTCCGGCGCGAACGCAGGGATTGACCGCTGCTGAGGCATTCCAGCCACCAGTTTCGAAATGTCGCGGACGAACGGAAGCTGAGTAGTCAAATTGACGAGGCCAGGCGCGTGCGATGCCAGCCCCGCCCACAGGTCGATATTGCCGAAGGCATAAGCGCTGCGCGGACGCATCCGGCCTTCGTAGTAGTGAGAAAGAAATTCGGATTTATAGCTCGCAACGTCGACTCCCACCGGGCAATCGCTTTTACATCCCTTGCACGCGAGGCAGAGATCGAGCGACCTCTTCACTTCCTCACTGCGCCAGCCATCGCGGATGACTTCGCCTTGCGTCATCTCCCACAGAAGATGGGCCCGGCCGCGCGTGGAATGCTCCTCTTCGTGCGTGGCGCGATAGCTGGGGCACATGACGCCACCTTCTTCGCGACGGCATTTGCCCACTCCAACGCAACGCAACGTAGCTTCCGCCAGGCTGCCATGATCCGCGACGAATTTAAAATTGGTTTCCGGTTGCCACGGAGAATATTCCGCTCCCAGGCGAAGATTTTCATCCAGCTTGTAGGGCTCGATCAGCTTGCCCGGGTTCATCTTCCATTCCGGATCCCACGCTGACTTGAATTCGCGGAAGGCTTGCACAAGTTCAGGACCGAACATCTTCGGAAGTAACTCGCCACGCGACTGGCCGTCGCCGTGCTCGCCGGAAATGGAGCCACCGTAGCTCACCACGAGATCGGCAGCCTGCTCCATAAACTTCCGGAACTTGGCGATGCCATCTTTCGATTGCAGGTCGAAATTGATTCGCGTGTGCACGCAGCCATGGCCGAAGTGCCCGTAGAGCGAGCCTTTGTAGCCGTAAGCAGCCATCATGATGCGCAGATCACGAAGATAACCGCCGAGTTTCTCTGGCGCGACCGCGGCATCTTCCCATCCTTCCCAGTTCAACGGCTCGCCCGCAACATGAGAGGTCGCCCCTAAGGCTGACTCGCGAACTTCCCACACGCGTTTAATCTTCTGCTTGTCGGTATACAACTGCATGTTAGGCGCAATCGCACTGCGGCCGAGCGCCTGCATCAGGCCGCGGGCTTGAGATTCGGCCTCTGCGAGGGCGGAAGCTCCAAACTCGATCATCAGCCACCCTCCGCCTTCGGGCAGCAAGGCTAGTCCTTCGGAGTTAATGCCTTTTTTGCGCGTGTAGCTGACCAGGAGATCGTCGAAGCCCTCCAGGCCGATGGGCTTATGCTTCATGATTTCGGGAACGTGGTCGGCACACTGATAAATGTCGGGGTAAGCCACCACCAGCAGCACGCGCTCGGGCGGACTCTGCACCAGGCGGCAGGTCGCTTCCAGAATGGTTACGCAGGTTCCTTCGGAGCCGACGAGCGAGCGCGCAACATTAAAGCCGTTTTCGGGCAAAAGATAATTCAGGTTGTAGCCGGAAACGCGGCGCGGGATATTCGGGAAACGCTTGCGGACCAAGTCGCCGTAGTTGGAGGCAATCGTTTGCAGCTTGCTATAGATTTCGCCACGGCGTGAGTTTTCAGCGCAACTGCGTTTTAGTTCCTTGCTGGTAGTCGCGCCAACCTTCATGCGCAGACCGTCGTAGGTAAGGACTTCCAGTTCCTCTATGTTGTCGTCGGTCTTGCCGGCCATGACCGAATGGACGCCGCAGGAATTGTTCCCGATCATGCCGCCGAGAGTGCAGCGATCGTGCGTCGCCGGATCGGGCGCGAAAGTGAGGTGGTGTTTTTCGGCCGCCGCGCGCAGCGTATCGAGTACCACCCCGGGCTGCACCCGGGCAATGCGGCGAGCGGGATCGACTTCCAGAATCCGCGCCATGTATTTGGAAAAATCGAGAATGACAGCGACGTTGCAGCATTGTCCGGCGAGTGACGTGCCACCCCCGCGGCAAAGCAGCGGTGCGCCGAATTCGCGGCACAACGCTACCGTCGCCAAAACATCGTCCGCATCGTGCGGCAGCACAACGCCGATAGGAACCTGCCGGTAGTTGGAGCCGTCCGTGGCGTAGAGAGCGCGCGTTCCGCGGTCAAAGCGAATTTCCCCGCGAATCTGGCCGCGCAGTGCGTGGGCTAAAGATTCCCCATCGACCTTCGCGGTCTTCGACGCGTGAGCAAGTTCTGCGTGGCTTGCCATGAGTGCCTTGAATTATTGCAGAAGCTGGTTCCGCTGGGATTAAGCCCAAAGCCATTTATCGGACAGAAGCTCTAGCTCCAGGGCCGCGTCGCGTAGTCGGTCATGGTCAATCCCAATAACAGGAGCAGGAAGAACAGTGCTCCCACTACCACCATCTTGGTGAGCTTCTCGCTGGCATGCCAGACATGCATGAAGAAGAGTGCGACCAAAGTGGCTTTCACCGTGGCGATGCCGAGTGCCACGGGCGCATTGAACCGCCCCAGATCTAATGTCGCGGCGAATACGGTGAGGCCGGTGCCAAGCAGCAATGCGAAAAATACTGCGAAATACATTTTCAAGGGCGACGAAGATGAATGTGCAGACATGCAAGCCTCACGGGTGCCGGTCGATCAGATAGAGCAACGGAAAAAGATAGATCCAGACAATGTCGACGAAGTGCCAGTACAGACCGCCAATCTCGACGGGAGTGTTGTATTCAGGTGTGAAGCGTCCCTTCCACGCCATGGTCAGGAGCCAGGTAAAGATGCCGAGACCGATGATCATGTGCAGCGCGTGCAGTCCCGTCATGACGAAGTAAAGCGAGAAAAATATCTGCGCGTGGCTGGGATTTGCGTACTGGCCAGCATGCCCGGGAATCGGCTCGTTCTGGAAACTAAACGATGCGCCCGGTACGTGATGCTCAACAAACTTGTCGCGGTACTCGATGCCCTTAATGCCGAGGAACGTGAGACCCAGAAGCATGGTGACGATGAGGCTGCCGATCAGTAGGGTGCGGCGGGCGGTCTGCGCCGCCCACACGGCCAGCACCACGGTCAAACTGCTGCAGATGAGAACGGCAGTGTTGGTGGCGCCGTAGCCCATGTTGATGGTTTTGCTGGCGGCAGCGAAGTCTCCGAAATACCATCGTCGATAAATCAAATAGGCGCAGAACAGCCCGCCGAAAAACATTATTTCGGTCGCCAAAAACACCCACATGCCGAGGCTCGATGCATCGCGCTGCTGCTCCGAATCAGCGAAGTGATGCAACAGCTCCGGGTGGTGCTCCTCTTCGCGATGAAGGCCGACAGCCGTGCTATCGGGCAACCGGGACCTCCTCCTTGTGGGGTGCATCCAACTCCTCGTAGTTGTAGGCCTCCCAGGTCACGACGGGTTCTTCATCAAAGTTAAAGGTCGGCGGCGGAGAAGACGTCTTCCACTCCAACCCCGCGGCATTCCAAGGATTGTCCGAAGCAGGCTTGCCGTAACGCATGGACCACAGGAAATAAACCATCGGCAGCAGATATCCCACGCCAAGCACCGTAGCTCCAGCCGTCGACAGTACATTCAGCACCTGGAATTCGGGCATGTGGCTGTAATCGTAATAGCGGCGCGGCATTCCCATGTAGCCAAGCAGGAATTGCGGGAAGAAAGTCAGGTTGAAACCGACGAATACGATCAGCGCGGCCAGACGCGCCCAGCCTTCGGGGTAAAGGCGTCCGGAGATTTTCGGCCACCAGAAATGCATTCCGCCCAGATAACCCATCACCGCGCCTCCCACCATGATGTAGTGGAAGTGAGCGACCACGAAATAAGTATCAGTAACATGAACGTCGATGCCTAGCGCCGCGAGGAAGAGTCCGGTGAGTCCGCCAATGGTGAACAGCCCGAGAAAACCGAAGGCGTAGAGCATGGGCGCATCGTAGTGGATGGAACCTTTGTAAAGAGTCGCGGTCCAGTTGAAGACCTTAATGGCGGAGGGCAGCGCCACCGCATAGCTCAGGAAAGAAAATACCAGCGCCGCATAGACGGACATTCCCGCCACGAACATATGGTGCGCCCAGACCAGGAAGCCGAACACTGCAATGGCGATCGATGAGAATGCGACAAAGCTATAACCGAAAATGCGTTTGCGCGAGAAGCAGGCAATGATCTCGGTCACAACGCCCATCGAAGGCAGAATCATAATGTAGACGGCCGGATGGGAATAGAACCAGAACAGGTGCTGGAACAGAAGCGGGTCGCCGCCGAGCCTGGGATCGAAGATACCAAGGTGCAGCGCTCGCTCCGCCGCTACCATCACAATAGTGACGGCGATTACTGGCGTGCCCAGCAACTGAATGATGCTGGTCGCGTAGTGCGCCCAAATGAACAGCGGTAGCCGCGACCAGGTCATGCCCGGAGCGCGCATGCGGTGGATCGTCACCACAAAATTCAACCCCGTGAGAATGGAAGAAAATCCCACCACGAAGATCGCGAGCCCGGCTTCAACAATTTTCGTGTTGGTAAAGTTTGTGCTGAACGGTGCATAAAACGTCCAACCAGTATCGACGCCGCCGGTGAGCATGCAGTGCAGCATCATGACGCCGCCGATGATGTACAGATACCAGCTCAGCAAGTTGATGCGGGGAAACGCCAGATCCTTGGCCCCAATCATCATGGGCACAAGAAAATTCCCCAGCACGGCGGGAATGGAGGGAATCAGAAAAAAGAAAACCATGACCATGCCGTGCATGGTGAAAAGCTTGTTATAAGTATCGGCCTGCACCAGGTCGCCCGCCGGCGTAAGCAGTTCGAGGCGGATCAGCAACGCGAAAAATCCGCCGATGAAGAAGAAGAAAGTGATCGAGACAAGATAAAGCAGGGCGATGCGTTTGTGGTCGGTGGTGAGCAGCCACGACCACACACCGTACTCCTTGTTCAAATAATTCTCGCGTTCGACGGGTTGAGGAATCGCGGTCTCCATACTCATTGCACCTGACTTCCATTGGTTTGAACCGTTGGCGCGGCTGCGGGCATGGCTGCGCTGGCGCTGGCTTTCGCGCCTTCATCCGGCTTGCTGGCTGAGATCGATTTGATGTAGGCGACCAGCGCATTCACCTGCTCTTCGCTGACCAAGCCCTGAAAAGTTGGCATAATCGGCTGGAATCCCTTGACCCGCTTGGCACCGGGATCGAGAATGCACTCGCGAAGATAGTTTTCATCTGCGGTCACAGTGCGCCCGTCTTCGAGTTGCACTGGCTTGCCGAAAACTCCCTTCAAGTTAGGACCACGTCCCTGCATATCCGAGCGGTGGCAAGTCACGCAGCCGAGTTCGGCGAAAATTTTCTCGCCCGATGCCGAGAGCGGACCCGTCGAGCCCCCATTCACCCACGCTTCGTATTGCGCCGGTTCCTGCACTACGATGTCGCCCACCATTCCCGAATGCTGCGTACCGCAATACTCCGCGCAAAACAAATGGTAGACGCCCGGCTTCGTTGCACGGAACCACTCGACCGTATAGCGGCCCGGCAGCACGTCCTGCTTGATGCGGAATGCGGGAATAAAAAAACTATGAATCACATCCTGCGAAGTCATGATCAATTTGACGTCGCGACCCACGGGAACGTGTAATTCGTTGATTTCGCGCTGACCTTCCGCGTGTTCCACCTTCCACATCCACTGCTTAGCCACGACGTAGACTTCAGTCGCGTCGGCTGGCGGAATGCGCTCTTTGAAGTAGACCACCGCGCCCCAGGCAAAGATGACCATAAAAATCAAGAACGGGATTGCGCTCCAGGTGACTTCCAGAGCGGTAGAACCTTCGATCTGCTCGGCACGGACGCCGGGACGATAGCGGAAGCGAGCGGCGAAGTACACCACGAAGCCGAAGACCAGCAAAGTCATCATCCCGCAGACGATGAGCAGGAAAATATAAAGAGCGTCCACGTGGCCTGCCAGAGTGGAAGCCTGCTGCGGCCATAAGGGAAAATTATTGAGCATACCGTGTCTTCGTCGCCGTCTTTCGAGTTACAGACCGATCCAGCCTCCACAAGATAAACAATAAACCGCCGAGCAACAGAATCGTCGCGGCCGCGGCTACCCGCAGTACGTTGCCTACCAGGGCCCCGTACTTACCCGTTTCAGGGTCATAGTGATAGCAGTAGAGAAGCACCGCGTCGACTGCGTTACCGATTTTTCCCTGCGAAGCTTCCACCAGCCCCATACGCAAGTCTTTCGGAGGGAAATCCACTCCATAAAAGTAGCGCGAGATGCGGCCTTGCGGCGTGAGCACCATGATCGCCGTGGCGTGCGCGTACTGATTCGTCTTGGCATCGTACTGATACTGGAACCCGACAGCCCTGGTGAGCGCATTGATTGAGTCGGCCTGTCCAGTCAGGAAGTGCCAGCCTGCGGCGGCGTTGGCGCGGCCGTAGCGGCCCACGTAGTCTTTCTTCTTAGCGGCAGCCATCTCCGGAGTTTCGCGCGGATCAAAGCTGACGGTAATCACATTAAATTCGTTGCCCACATCGAACTTCACTAGTCGCATGGCGCTCGATAGACCAGCCAATGCTTCGCCACACAGCATGGTGCAGTTGTAATAAACCAGGTTGAGAATCAGAGGCTTCCGCCCAAAGTAATCGCCGAGCTTAACCACTCTGCCGCTTTCATCGCGAAAGATGAGATCGGGCGGAACCTGGGCGTTAAGGTGTTGCTCGATGCCGACGTTCTCCAGGCGCGGAGGACGGGTGTTCGCCGGAGGCGACATTACGCCGTTATTCATCTGCGCGAAGGCCGCCGGGGCGAGCAAGGCCGCCAGCAGGACGGTCGCGATAGACATCGAAATGTTATTTTTGCAGTTCACTTTTTTATAGCTTTCGCGTTTTTAGCCTTAGTCGCTGTCTGACTCGTATCGGATTGTTGACCGCTCGCCGCGCTTGCGGCGGAGCTTGCGGCAGATCCACCCTGCGGCCGCACCGGAAGCCCTCGCTCTGCGATCAAATTCATGGCTCGCTCAATCGGGATGTGAACAATGCCGGCTTTTTCGTCTACCCAGCCGTAACCGTTGAGTTCTTTCTCTTCGTTCATGCGAATATCGTTCAACTGCCCGCGTTCGTCCTCTTCCAGCTTGGGGCTGGGGAAGACGGATTGAGGATACCCGGGCGAAACGTGCACCGAATCCTTCGGAACATTTGCTACCAAAGGATTCAACTCGGGCTGCGATGCCCTCTCACGGCGGTCCAGATAAGCATAGAGGCCCAGAAGAGCGAAGATGCAGAGAACGGTTACCACTACCAGAGCGAGCAAGAAGTAGAGAACGCCGGAGGGCTGAAGGTCCTGGCGTTCGTAGCTTCCGTGGCCGGAGGCGGGTTCGTGTTTGCTGGTCTCGTCAATCATCAAGTTACTCAATGCTGGTGTGCCGGCTCCAGAACCTCATGAACGTCGGTGTCATATGCAGGCAGAAGCGGCAGCGAAGCCAGGTTGCGGAAAAAACACCAGAGCCAGATTCCGCCGATTGCGATGGGCACAGCGATGTCGGCAATCGTCACAGTCAGAGTTTTCGAAAAATTGGGCTCGATAATCCAGAACAAATCGAGATAGCGCATCATCATCAGCCATACCGCGACCCAAACCAGCTTTCGAATGTTTCGTTTGAAAGGCCGTGACAGCAGAGTGGCAAACGGAATCGCGAAGTGGAAGAGAACCAGAATCAATCCAATCGAGCCCCACCCTCCACTCAGGCGTTTGAGATAAAAAGTAATCTCTGACGGCAAGTTTCCCGCCCAGATGATGAGCCACTGCGAAAACGAGAAGTACGCCCACACCATGATGAAAGTCAGCATCCACTTGCCGTGATCGTGGACGAAATCGGGCTTCAGCAGTTCCGACATGGGTTTGTAGTTGAACAGAATTCGTTCGACAACCACGGCGAAGCACATCGCGGAGAGCACTTCGCCAATGAGAATGATCAGTCCGAAGATAGTCGAAATCCAACTGGGGTCGAGCGACATAATCCAGTCGATCGCGGCGAAGGAGATGGTGAACCCGTAAAGGATCAGGCCGGGACCGCTGACTGCCTTGAAACGCCCGCTGTTGTCGGGAGCATTGGGGCGATCGGTTTCCTTGGACCACTTCGACAATAGGAACGACAGCACGTTCCACACGGCAAAATAAAATATGGCGCGAATAATGAAGCCGTTCACCGTGAGATAGGTCTGCGTAATCTGTTCGAGATGCTCGCGCAGATGCTTATCTTGAATATTGGCGAGCGGCTGCGCCCAGATGTATAAGCGACGAATGCCGAATGTGATCGGTACAAATAACAGCGCCAGCAGCGGCAGCGTGCGCATGGCCGCGCCCAGAATCCGCCGGATTATGGTTCCCCACCCGCCGCCCGTCAGATGACGAATCATGAGAATCGCCATCGATCCGAGCGCCACGCCCAGCCAGCACATAAAACCCAGCAGATAGGCTCGGTAGAACTCGTCGGGCCGGACAAAAGCCAGTACGACGGAGATCACAGCAAACACGCCGCCTATGACGAGCGAGCGCTGCGCTATTTTTTTTACAATCGGAGGCGCCGTCAAATCGAGTTGTGGAGTGGCCGCGGCGCTCATTTATGTTCCTCAGAGTGGGAAGTGGTTTCGGAATCGATTTCTGGAAGCGTCGCACCCGAACCCGGCTGTCCGCGGAACTGCGGAGGCTCCGATGGCACGGCTTGACCGGCGGGAACATCTGCCTTCGTCGCATTCTGACTCAACTGCAGCGCTCGTATGTAAGCGACAACCTTCCACCGATCTGCCGGAATAATCTGCGAAGCGTAATCGGGCATGATGCCAAAACCGTTCGTCATCACGTCGTAAAAATACCCCAAAGGCGCTTTCTGCAAGCGCTCAATGTGATACGACGGCGGCTTGCGCGAGAATCCCCGCGAGGGAATAAAACCATTGCCGTCGCCGGTTCGCGAGTGACAGGGAGCGCAATAAATGTTGTAGCGCTCGCGTCCGCGCTCGAGTACTTCCTTGGTCACCGGAAACGGCATGTAGTCGCCGGGACTGCTGCCCGCTCTGCCGGTATAGAAATAAGTGTCTTCACGCAATTGCCCCCGCGCCACAGTTCCCTCGACCGGTGGACGCTCCGAACGCTGGTCGGAGAAGAAGTCGCTGCGGGAAAGCGGATTCTGCTTGGGCTGGACCTGCATGTCGAGGCGGCAGGCAGAGAACAGCGCGACCGTCGACAGCAGAATCCCCACCGTCAAAACATCCCAAGCATGAGTCATCCGTGGAATCCCACTCTTGCGCAAAGGACGCGCAAGAATGGGGCACCCAGGACTCGATGAGACGGCGGTAGTCTGGCGGAGACGCAGCATCTAGCTGGGCACCTCCGAAAGTGATCGCGGTTGCAGGCTGGCAAGAAAATCGCGCGTGCCCGCTGGATCGTATTTCTTATCGGAGGAAAACACGATCAGGAAAAACCGGTCTTTGGAGGCCATCGCAAAGCGGGGTACGTTGAACACGGGATGGTAGGGCATGGGCAAGCCGTTAAGCGCCAGCATGCCGAAAACCGCCGAGACTCCGGCGAACAAAATCGTCATCTCGAAGGTGATCACAATAAACGCCGGCCAGGAATGCGGAGGCTTGCCCCCAATGTTAAGCGGATAGTCGACCGCAGACATCCAGTACTGCATCAAGTAGCCAGTGAGTCCGCCGATGATGCCTCCGATCAAAACGACCAGCGGCACCTCGTCGTGATGGAAACCGATTTCTTCAGCCAAGCCCTCAATCGGAAATGGACTGTAAGCGTCGATCTTTTTGTAACCAGCCTGATGCGTAAGTTTCGCCGCCTCCACCAACGCGGTTGCGGAATCGAACTCCGCCATGATTCCGTAAATGCGTTCGCGCTTCATTCCGCTTTGACCTCCGCTTCCGGCAGGAGAGTGCGCATCTCAAAAATGGAGATCGCGGGCAGAAGCCGCAGGAACAGGAACATAGCCGCCAGAAACATGCCGATGGTGCCGATGTAGGTCATCCAATCCCAGCGTGTGGGGTAATACATTCCCCACGAAGAGGTGAGGAAGTCGCGGTGCAGGCTGACGACGACGATGATGAAACGCTCGAGCCACATCCCTACTAAGATCACACCGGAGACCAGGAACAACGCCACCGGACTGGTGCGGAGCTTGCGAATCCACAGCACCTGCGGAATAAAAATGTTGCATGCGAGCAAAGCCCAGTAAGGAACAGCGTAAGGCCCGTGCAGGCGATTCCAGATCGTAAACGCGTCGTAGCGGTCGCCGCTGTACCAGCCCATGAAGGCCTCGATACCGTAGCCGTAAGCGACGATCAGCCCGGTCGCCAGCATCACTTTTGCCGAGTTTTGCAGATGGCGCGCGGTAATGAAATCTTCCAGGCCGTAAATCTTGCGGATGGGAATCGCCAGCATCAACACCATCGCAAATCCGGAATAGATAGCGCCCGCGACGAAGTAAGGCGGAAAGATGGTCGTGTGCCAGCCCGGAACGATGCCGATGGCGAAGTCGAAGCTGACAACCGTGTGCACCGAGAGCACGAGCGGCGTGGCCAATCCTGCCAACAGCAGATAGGCGGTTTCGTAGCGATGCCAGTGGCGTGCCGATCCGCGCCAGCCCATCGAGAGCATGCCGTAGATCATTCGGGCTGCGGGATTGGTAGCGCGATCGCGCAGCGTCGCCATGTCGGGAATCAGGCCGATGAACCAGAACAGCGCCGAAATTGTCGCGTAAGTGGAGACGGCGAAAACATCCCATATCAGCGGACTGCGGAATTGCGGCCACACCCCCATCGTGCTGGGATAAGGAAACAGCCAGTACGCCAGCCACGGACGGCCCACGTGAATGCCAGGAAAAATTCCGGCGCAGGCCACGGCAAATAGCGTCATGGCTTCGGCAAAGCGGTTGATGGAATTCCGCCACGATTGCCGTAGAAGGAGAAGGATAGCCGAGATCAATGTGCCTGCGTGGCCGATGCCGATCCACCAGACGAAGTTGACGATGGCGAAGCCCCATCCAATCGGGATGGTCACACCCCAGATGCCGACGCCTTTCAGGAAAAGGTAGCCGATGGCATAGAGCATCATCATCGTCAGCATGAATGCGATACCGAAGCCCAGAAACCAGCCATTCGACGCGGGACGTGTCAGCACGATGGCGCTGATTTTTTCGGTGACCGTGCCGAAGGTGTAGCCCGGCCCGATAACCGGGGTCTCTTTCGCGTTCACTGTCGTTTTGTATTGCTCGTCCATCTACGACTTCAACTCCGGATTCGGATTGCTCACTTCCGCGAGATACGTGGTCCGCGGACGGGTATTCAATTCTCCCAGCAGACTGTAGTTCCGAGACTGCGCTTTCAATTTTGAAACTCTGCTGTTCGGGTCGTTGATGTTCCCGAAGATGATCGCGCCCGCCGGACAAGACTGCTGGCACGCCGTCTGCAACTCCTCTGGGTGATCGCTGTCGTTGATCTTGCGGTCTTCGCGCTCGGCGTCGATGCGGCGCTCGTTGATGCGCTGCACGCAGTAGGTACACTTCTCCATCACGCCGCGGCTGCGCACGCTGACGTCAGGATTGCGCATCATCTTGTATTGCGGCGTCTCCCAATCCTGAAACAACAGGAAGTTGAATCGCCGAACTTTGTAAGGACAATTGTTCGAGCAATAGCGCGTCCCCACGCAGCGGTTGTAGACCATATCGTTCAGGCCTTCGCTCGTGTGGTTGGTCGCGCCCACGGGGCAGACCACTTCGCAAGGCGCGTTCTCGCATTGCATGCAGGGCACCGGCTGGAAAAATGCTTTGGGATTATCGCGGTCGCCCTGATAGTAGGCGTCGACGCGAATCCAGTGCATGTGGCGGCCGATGACAGTTTGTTCTTTGCCCACGACGGCGATGTTGTTCTCCGACTGGCAGGCCACCATGCAGTTGTTGCAGCCCACGCAGGAGTTCAGGTCGATCGCCATGCCCCACGCGTAGTCTTCTTCTTTGTAGGGATAAGGCTTGTAGAGCGTGAGTCCGGGCGCGGGCTCTTCTTCTTGCGCGAAGTTCGGCTCTTTGCGGTATTCATCGAGCGTAGTTTCGCGGACCAGCGGACGATGGCCGCCATCGGGCGTGTCCATGCTCTGGTAGCCCTGGGTTGAAGCGAGCTTGTAAGTTTCGCCAGTCTTGCGGATTTGCAGGCCGGTGGCGATCCACGGCGCGGCGGTGGTGCGCAGCGCGTAGGCGTCGAAGCCCTGCGCGGTGCCGACGCGACCGGCGCGACGGCGGCCGTAGCCTAACGTCACGGTGACGGAATTGTCGGGATGGCCGGCTTGAATCCAGACGGGGCCCTTAACTTTCTTGCCGTTTAATTCCAACTCGACAACGTCTTCGACTTTGATCTGCAGCCGCTCCGCCATCTTGGGACCGATGAGCACGGCGTTGTCCCATGTAAGCTTGTTCATCGGCTTGGGCAGCTCTTGCAGCCAGCCGTTGTTGGAGAATTGTCCGTCGTAGATGGTGGGATCGCGGCGGATGTTGAGCTCGATGGCGTTGGCGGTAGCGTCCGGTGATGCTGGTGCGAAAATTCCGGCTTTCGCCGTCACAGATTTCGCGGCCAAGGCTGTGCCTTCGATCCAGCCGTCATGCAGCGACTTGCGCCAGAAGGAATCGAAGTCCGCGCCAGCGTGCTGCTTCTGCCAGTACGCGCGTACGAGGTCATAGCCCGTTGTGTCGGCTTGACCAGAAAGCAGTGCAACAAATTCCACCGCGCTCTTGCCGTTATACAGCGGGGCAATCAGCGGCTGAATGATACTGACCGTGCCGTCGTAAGCGCGAGCATCGCCCCAAGCCTCGAGTTCGTGTGCTTGGTTGACGTGCCACTGACAGAGCTCGGCGGTTTCGTTCTGATAAAGACCAAGGTGGACGCAGAGCGGAATCTTGCCGTTTTTCAGGACGTTCGCAAAATCGAGATCGGCTGGCGCGTCATAGGCTGGATTGCCTCCCAGAATAACCAGCAGATCGACTTTGCCAGCACTGATGTCGGAGACGAGATCCTTAATCGATTCGTTTTGGTTGATGGGATTCTCGTCAATCGGTTCGGAGTAGAAAACAGCCTTACCGACATTGCCGAGTTTCGCATTGAGCGCGTGCGCCAGCGCATGGACCGCAGGCGACTGATGATCCCCAGCAATTACCATGCTGGCGTCCTGGTGAGACTGGAGATCCATTGCTGCAGCGGACAAGACCCGTCCGTAGTCGACACCGACGCTCGCTACCGGAAACATCTCACGCATGGCGGGATATGATTCCATTTGTTCCGCCAACATGCGGATATCGCTCGCCTTAACTCCAATGCGATGATCCGCCTTCGCGCCGGTCGTCGTCGGCGTGCTCTCGATCACATACAGCCGGTTCATATTGCCGTCGGAATTGCGGCGCTTGGCGAAGTCGCGGATGTAGCGGACATTCCCCGGAAAACCCGCATACAGGAAATCGGCATCAAGCGAGACGATTACGTCGGCCTTTTCGAAATCGTAGCGGGTCTCGACCGGCTGGCCGAAGGCCAGCTTCGCGCCCTCGAGCACGTTGTCGCGATTGACCGGCTCGTACACATGCCACCTGGCCTGCGGATAAATCTTCAGGAAGCCGCGCATCTGATCGGCAAGCGTGGGCGAAGAGATGGTGTGCGTAAGAATGCGGATGCCCGCGCCCTGCAGTCCCTTCTGCGCACTGAGCGGCCCGCGAATCGCAGTCATGAATGATTGCCACGACCGCTGGTCTCCCATCGACATCACGCTCTGCGAGCGGTCGGGATCGTACATGCCAAGAATCGAGGCCTGCGCGAAAATATCGGTGCCGCCGAGCGACGCCGGATGCTGATCGTTGCCCTCAATCTTGGTCGGACGCCCAAGATGGCTTTCGACCAGGATGGGGCTGGCGTACCCGCCCAGCGTCATCGCAGTGGCGTAGAACTGGGGGCGGCCGGGAATAATGTCTTCCGGTTGGCGGACGTAAGGAACGATGGGTTCGAGCGGCAGGCGCACGCATCCGGTCATCCCGGCCAGCGCCATGGACGCGCCCATCACTTTCAGAAAGCCGCGCCGCGAAACGGAATCAACCCACTCAGACGCGCCTTTGGGAAACTCCCGGTGCAGCGCCTCCTGAAAAGCGGGGCTGCCAGCAAGTTCTTCGAGGCTGCGCCAGTACTCCGGGCCAGCCTTCTCGCTAGCCTCGTTGATCTGGGAGCGGAGGGAGTCGAGATCGAGTTTGCCTTTTTTCGAGGGGCAAACGTCTTCGCGTTTGTCGATTTTGTTCTGCTCTTCCATTCTTTCGCCCCTTCGGGGCTTATTCCTAATCTTGCTTGTCACCCACGGCTTGCGCCGTGGGCTGCAATCCTTCGCCGCTTCGCGGCTGCTCAGCTCCGGTTTTGGGTGGCGCAGCGCTTCTAGCGCTGCGAATCTGCACCCACTGCCTTCAGCGGTCTCAGCCGCCGAGGTACCTCAGAGGCTGAAGCCTCTCGTTGACTCAATCTCAATCGCAGGCCTGAAGGCCCGCGCCACCCAAAATCCCCTTCACCGATGACACGTGCTGCAACTCGTAATGTCTTTCACACTGCGAACGTTGTACTTCTTCACCAGCACCGAACCCAGATCGGCCTGATCGGTAAACCTCTGGCCATCCACCACCACGGGATTCGCGCTGGTGGGCTGCTGGTAGCGCATATTGAACACCTGATCCCGCGGCCGCAGATTATTCTGCGGCGCGCGATGGCAGTCCAGGCACCATTCCATCTGCAGCGTCGCCTGCTGGTACATCAGCGGCATCTGGTCGACGGGGCCGTGGCAAGTGTTGCAGCCCACACCCTTATTGACATGAATGCTGTGGTTAAAAAAGACAAAGTCGGGAAGCTGGTTCACCCGCGTCCATTGCAGCGACTCGCCCGAGCGGTAACTCGCTCGCACCGGCTCCAGCAACTGCGCGTTTGTCCAGATCTGCGAATGGCAGTTCATGCACGTCTTAGTGGGAGGAATTCCGGCGAAGCTCGAGGTCTCAACCGAAGTGTGGCAGTAGCGGCAGTCGATGCCGAGTCCGGCGACGTGATGCTGATGGCTGAAAGGCACGGGCTGCGGCTTGCGCACTCCAGCATAGGTGACGTAAGGCGAACGCTGAACCTCCATCGCCACCCAACCGAGAGCGGCCACCACGAAGACCGCGCCAAAAATCGTGGCGCGCGATAGTGTATTCGTGCTGCGATGAAAAATCTGCGGCATGCTCCGTACGAACTTTCAGAAACTACGAATGAGACTCTTGCAGATCCCCGTTTGTAGAAGCGTGATGGTTACGACGCAAATGAGAACCACCCACAGAAGCTCTTGCGTCACCTATGAGAACAGGAGATTATAAATATTTCGGGCCTGGTTGTCGCGCAATTTGGCAACAAGCACTCAAAAAAATACAAAACTGAAATTTATTCCGATTTCCACGAAGAGTTGTCAAAATGGGCACTGTCTCTGTCCCTAGCGTTTCTTAACGCAAATTCATCACCAGCAGTTTTGGTTCGGTCATTTCCTCGATCGCGTAGCGCAGCCCTTCGCGTCCTAAACCAGAGTCCTTGACGCCCCCGTAAGGCATTTGATCGATGCGGAACGACGGAATATCGCCCGCAATCAGCCCACCCACTTCCAGTTCGTCAAACGCCTGGAAAAGAAGTTTGACATCGCGAGTGAACAATCCTGCCTGCAGTCCATAGTTGGAGTTATTAATACGGCGCAGCGCCTCATCGAAATTGCGGTAGGGCTCGACTGTCACGACCGGCCCGAAAATTTCCTGGCAATTCACTTTCATGTCAGCCTTGGTTCCGGTCAGAACCGTGGGGTCGACGACCGAGCCGTTTCGACCGCCGCCGCACAACAAGCGCGCACCAGAACGAACCGCCTCGTCCACCCAGTTAGTTACACGGATCGCGTCACTTTCGCGGATCAGCGGGCCAACGTCGGTGGATTCTTCCATGGGGTCCCCGGTCTTCAACTGCTTCGCGCCCTCCACAAAAAGATCGACAAACTTGCCGTAGATCGATTCCTCCACCAGAATTCGCTGCACCGAAATGCAGGTTTGTCCCGCATAGCCGAATCCGCCCGCAACGCAGCGCTCCGCGGCATAAGAAAGGTCGGCGTCGCTGTGCACGATGGCGCCCGCGTTTCCACCCAGTTCCAGTGCGACTTTCTTTTTTCCAGCACGGCGTTTGATGTCCCAGCCTACGGGCACGCTGCCGGTGAAGCTGATCAGTTTGATTCGTTCGTCGGTGACGAGAAGACCGGCATCGTCATTCGAAAGCGGCAGCACGTTCAGGCCGCCATCAGGCCAGCCCGCTTGCTGCACGCATTCGGCCAGCAACAGCGAACACAGCGGCGTCTGCGGCGCGGGTTTCAACACCATCGAGCACCCCGCGGCAATCGCCGGAGCAACCTTGTGAGCAACAAGATTCAAGGGAAAATTAAAAGGCGTGATCCCGGCAATGGGACCGAGGGGAAATCGCTTCACGATGCCCCATCGCCCCGCGGTGAATTCCTGCCAGTCGAGAGGAAGATATTCGCCGTAAATGCGCGTGGTCTCCTCGGCGGCGACGTTGAAAATGAAGACGGCACGATCCACCTCGATGCGCGCCAGTTTGATGGGCTTGCCGGCCTCTTGCGCCAGGGTTCGCGAGAATTCGTCGCGGCGCTCCGCAATGGCCTGCGCAACGCGCCGCAGCACGCGTTGGCGCTCGAAAGCGGGCAGGCGCCGTGTCGTGCCAAATGCTTTTACGGAGGCGGCGATAGCAGCTTCGGCATGCTCGCGGCGCGCCTGCACGACCCGCGCGATGACGCTGCCGTCGAAGGGCGCACGGACCTCGACAGTATCCCCGTCTTCGATCCATCGGCCGTCGACAAAAAAACCGTGGGTGGCGATTGGGGCGAGCGTCATTTCCGGCATTTGTGGAGCCTCCGGGTGGGCCAAACATTTTTGATTATAGGCCCTGGCTTGCGGTTGCTTTTTTATGGCGCAAAATCATTCACTACCGACCAGTTTCACGAAGCTCAATTCTATGGGAGGTCCCGTCGTGATACTTCGTGTTCTTCGTGGTTCATCAAGGTTCTTCCAGACAGTGCACTACAATGAGGTCACTCGGAAACGATGCCCACTTTGGAAAATATCACCGACCTGGCTCCGCGTTTGCGGCGGAAGGAGATTTCTCCCGTCGAGTTGACCCAAGCTTGCCTGAATCGCATCGAGCAACAGAATCCCGCTCTCAATGCTTTCATCACGGTCACAGCGGAATCTGCGATGAGCGAGGCCCGAACTGCGGAGATCGAAATCGGCCGCGGAGATTGGCGAGGCCCGCTGCACGGCATTCCCATCGCCCTGAAAGACATTATCGATACCGCGGGCACGCGCACCACGGCAGCCAGCGCACTCTTCGAACACAGAGTTCCAGCCGAGGATGCCGAAGTGGTGCGGCGGCTGCGGCAGGCGGGCGCAGTGATTCTGGGAAAAAACAATCTTCATGAATTTGCATACGGCGGCAGTTCCCTGATCAGCTTTTTCGGCGATGTTCGTAATCCGCGCAACCATGAGCACATTGCCGGAGGGTCGTCCGGCGGGTCGGCGGCCGCAGTTGCCGCTGGGCTTTGTTATGCGGCAATTGGTACCGATACTGCCGGTTCGATTCGCGAACCGGCATCCCTGTGCGGATGCGTGGGCATCAAGCCAACCTACGGTCGCGTCTCGGGGCGCGGCGTGATCCCGCTTTCGTGGTCGCTCGACCATATTGGCCCCCTGACCATGACCGTAGCTGATGCCGCTATCTTGCTGCAGTCCATTGCGGGATACGATGCGCTCGATGTTGGCAGCGCGAATCTCCCGATATCGGATTATGTTTCCAGTCTGCGCGAAGGAACGAAGAAACTTCGCGTCGGAATTCCGCGCAGGTTTTTCTATGACGATCTCGACAATGAAGTGCGCACTGCGATGGACAAGGCTCTGGCCGTGATCGGCACGCTCGTCGCCGACGTCCGGGAAATCGAGATCGAGGTACCTACCGACCGCATCGTGCAAGGCGCTGAAGCATATGCTTATCATGCCGAAAACGTCGCCCAGCGGCCCGAGTCTTACCATCCGGAAACACTGCGGCGTATTCGCTCGGGCGAGAAATTTTCCGCAGCGGAATACATTCACCGCCGTCGCGAACTCGAGGGGGTACGGCGCCGGGCTCACAGTTTTTTCGTCGACGTTGATTTGCTGGTCACCCCGACGACGCCAATACCGGCGCCGGCTGTCGCCGGCCTGAAAAAAGACCCTGCTGCACTTCGGCCAGCGGAGCTTGTACTGCTGCGAAATACTCGCCCCTTCAACACGTGGGGATTGCCGGCAATCTCACTGCCCTGTGGCTTTACGAAGAGCGGCCTGCCGATCGGACTGCAGATCGCGGGCCCACACTGGCGCGAGGACCTGGTGTTTCGCCTGGCTCACGCCTACGAACAGGCATCGAAGTGACATGGAACTGCGAGGGCCTGTCGCCCGGATTCTCCAGCCTTCTATGTAAACGTAGGGAAACTCTTCCCTAGACGCAATCCCTGGACCGGTTCCCGGCATCCTAGTTCCGCGCAATTGCTGAGGGCGAACCTGCCCGGCCTTGCGCACGAATTCTTTTTGCTGGAGAGACCTACCGCCGAAAGGCAGAAAATAGTTTCGTAAAGGCTGGTGCAGCTGAGAGGACTCGCGCCAGTTTCAACTCGTGTCACCTCCGAGTGACACGAGGGACCTTGGCTCGTGATTGCGCTACCAGCACAGCAAACGGTAACCAGGGGCCCTCGCTCTGTTCGAATGACAAATCTAACGGCACCGCTCAGTCCACCGTCCGCACATCATCCGGCAGCATCAGTACGAATGTGCAGCTTCCGGTGGTCGTGGAGCAGGAAAGAGTTCCGCGGCGCAGGACTTTCAGAGGGGTGTCGTCAGGAAACGTCAACCGGTACTCGGCAGTGCGCAGAGCCTCGGTGAAGATTTTCAGTTTCTCGTCTCCGCTGACGAATTTCACAGCCTCCGCTTTTGCGGGCGTACCAGCACCGCCGCTCAGCAGAACGAAGAATTCCGCAGTGCCAGTTGCTTTCGCCTTGCCTAGATTAATCGTACGCAGTGACTGCAGATCAGGCTTGCCATTCTTTGCAGCATCGTTGAGTTTGGCATCATTTTTTACCAGTGCTTCAATTCTGTCATGCGTTTCAGGAATCGGACGCAATCCGGTAGCAGCCAACTGGTAGGTGCTAAGGGCGCGATCTTTCTTGCCCTCTTTTTCATAGATCTGCCCGAGATGATCGCCGACTTCGCCGTGCTGCCCAAGTCCCCAGGCGGCTGCGACATATTTTTCAGCCTTGTCGAGATTGCCCTCGCTGAAATAAACCCAGCCCAGCGTGTCCCAGTAGGCAATGAGCGACGGAACCAGAGGCAACTCCTGCTGCGTAAGCCGATCGAGCGTCAGATTGCGTAGCGCCGCCGTGGTGGCCGACACCGCCGATTCGGCATATTGCTCCGCCCGGTCCAGATGAGTTTTTTTCAGCGAGAGCTGATACGCAATATTGTTCCAAACCAGCGGCGTCGCCGAAATTTCTACCGCATGGTCGAAGGTGGAGAGAGCTTTATCGTCCTGCCCAAGGTTAAGGTATGCATCGCCCAGACTCACTTGCAACTCTGGATTATCCGGCGTCAGCGATGCGGCCTTTTCCAATTCGGGCACAGCCGAGTCATACTTATGCCATTCGGAATACATCGCGCCCAGGCCGGCATGGGCGGATTTGTCGAGCGGATTGATCTCGATTTGCTTGTTGAAAGCAATCACGGCCTCGTCGTACTTGCGCTCCTGCCAGTAAGCTCGCGCCAAAGCGTTGTAGGCATACTCGTCGTAAGGATTAATCTCAATCTGCTTGTTTAGGGCGGCGATGGCATTGTCGTCCTCGCGCGTTCCTAAGTAGGCTGCACCCAGAAGGTTCCAGGCGTACTTGTTTTTCGGTTCGACTTCGGTGGCGCGCTTGAGGAGCTGAATCGCCATCGTCAGATTGCCGCTATTCATGGCGGCACGGCCGCTTTCGACCAAATCATCCGCCTTCATGTCGGATGGCGGAGTAGGCGGCCCGGCGACTGTATTTTCGACAGAGAGAACTTGAGCTAGATCATACCCAACCGCGTGGCGAAAGGATTGATAGTCCTCGGCGCGCGGCGCTGGAATTTCATCCTGACGCAGCACCAGCGTTCTTGCCGCGCTGAAGGTATTACCTTCCAACTTGTAGGTTGCCTGGTAGTCCGCGTAATCGCGCTTAAGCGAAAAGGGCAGAGGCGCACGCGCGGTGTACTTGGCGGGCAGTTCGAGTTTAATTTTGTAAGCGTATGCCGCTTTGGGCCCGAGCTTCAGCGGTTCGGCATCGGCGTCGCTATCATCGCTAACTCCAAGGTCGGGCAAATTGAACTGACAGAGCGGCAATAGGAAATCGGACTTTTTCTTGGACCAATCGAGAAAATTCGGCTTGGCCACATCGTAAGCCATGGTGAAGGGCTCGCGGGTTGCCGCCGGATCGCTGATCTTCAGGTGTGTCACCTCGCCGCCCATTCCGGCGTTGACGCTTTCGACCACGCGCTGCCACTGCGACTCCGGCACCCGGCGGAAGATGGAACGCAACATCAGTTCTTCATCGCCGCGGAAGGTGTAATGCACGTGCACTTCAAGTTTGCCGATTTCATTTATTTTTCCCTCGACCTGAGAGATCTCGCTGTCGGGCATGGGCGTATCGGAGGGCGTGTCTTCCAGGTGCGGACTGCCCTCGACAGGAATGACAAGCGCAAGTTTGCTCCGCAGCGAATAAGCCAGCAGGCGGAACGGAGCCACCTCGCTGGTTGTATCCATCCACACTTCTTCCTTGCCCGTTGGCAGCATCGTGATCACGTGGTCGAACTGCGAGGGCGAGGGTACGTCAGGATCGAGTTTGCGGCTTGAATTAATAAGAACAGAAGACGCGTGCAGCCCTTCGGCCTCCAGCAGCGAGGCCAGCAGCGTGTGTTTGTCTTTGCAGTCGCCGTACTGGTTATGCAGAACATCGCCGGCGGCATGCGGCTGGTAGCGGCCCAGGCCGAGCGACAAACTTACATAACGAAAATTTTTCGCGACAAAATCGTAAAGCGCCTCAGTCTTGTCCAAATCGTTGTCGAGGCCCTTGGTCAACTCGGCAGCCTTCGCGCGGACTTCCGGCGAGGGCGCGCGCCGGTCTTTATCGAGGGAGGCATACCAGCGCCCGATCTGTTCCCAACTCACGAAGGTGGTCAACTGAACGTCGGGGCGTTCTTCGTCTGATTTTTTCTTCTTTTTCTTCTTGTCTTTGTTTTTGTCTTTATCATTCGCGTCGTCTTCGCGCTCCAGATGGGAACTGCTCCAGTGGTAAATGCGGCGTCCGTTCGCTTCTGAAATTTTGGGGTCCATGCCCGGCTTGGTTTTCAATTTGAGCGCACGATCGGCGGGAACATCGACGTCGACTTCTTCATCCAGCATGATATTGCTCTTGTCGAAATCGTAGTCTGCCCAGAACTGACCCGCTGCCAGTGGCGTGTGGATCGCCGTGATCATGTCGTATTCCAACACTTCGCCGGGGCGCAATCCGGGCACGGTGATGTGCTTCTGCCGGTAGTCCGTGTAAACTGGAGCCTCGCGCTCGACCGGCGCCGTCAGGTCCTGTACCGAATCTTCGCCCGCTTTCACAACGCTGCCATCCGCCTTGACCACGCGCACATAACCAATTTCCACGCGCTCGTTTGCCGAGTTATAGCCGATCTGAATCTGCCCCCACTGCTGCACTCCGGCCTCGCTTTGCACCTTGATACGAGCGACCGTCTCCCGCCGTCCCGTACCATCACTTTCAAAACGGTAGGTTGACCGGTATTGCTCCACGACAAAAGCTTCCTGCGAATAGTCGTGCTTGGGCATCTCCGTTTTCGAAGCGGCAGGGTCCTCGGGCCTGGAATCGCTGACCTTCGCCCCTTCTTTTACCTTCCCTGGGACGGTCGAACTGCTGGGAGTTTGGCCCGTCTGTGCAGAAGCCACGCCGGAGAACGTCAACCCGCAGACGATAAGAAATGGCAGAAAAAGACTACGCATAGGCTAATAGTAAGGCCTGGGAGGTTCGTAGCCAAAGGTTACCGGTGCCCGATGCTCATGTGGGGGGCAGCCGCCCTCAGCTGTCAGGGCGACGACTGTATGCCACTTTGTGACAAACATCACATTTCACCCCTCAGATTTTGAGACATTCCTCAAATTTTTCGCCCCGTCAACCTGAAAACAGTAGTAGAATTCCGCCTCAGATAGTCTTGTCCGGCCACGACGCCGGGCAGGCGTGACGCATAACGTAATTGCGCCACGATCCTTCCGTTCGGAGGTTTTCTGGCATGGAAGATCGGGCCCCTGTCTCTTTGGTTTCTCAGCAATCCCCTCAGTCGGCATCCAATCGGCGTTTTGCCGGTCGCGGCGCGTGGGTTCTCACCGCTTACGGTATCTCCGGGCTGGCTCTTTTCGGAGTTCTCGCATACTTCTTCTCGGATTTTATCGCCCATTAGTTGGCTGTCGGTCCGGCGGAACGGGCGCAAGCGTCCGTGGAAGCAGTGCGAGTGTATTTAAACGTCTCATTCTAGAACCCAAGATTCGCCTCGTTCGCAGCGTGTTACAATGAGCGACCTTGGAAGTTGATGTCTTCCAAGGAATCCAGCGTTTCCCACACTGAAGAGACCGCCAGAATCCGTGGCTAAGAACCCTACCCCCGCTCCTGTTACCTACGCCGACGCCGGTGTGGATATCGACCGCGCCACTCGCACCAAGCAGCGCATCAAGTATCTGGCGCATAAGACCTTTACCCGTGGGGTACTCAGCGAAATTGGCGGTTTTGGTGGTCTTTTCGCAGTGGATAAGACCAAGTACGTTGACCCGGTGCTGGTATCGAGTGTCGACGGCGTGGGGACCAAGCTGAAAATCGCCTTCGAAATGGGTCTACACTCTACCGTTGGCGCAGACCTGGTGAACCACTGCGTGAACGACATCGCCGTGCAAGGCGCCGCCCCATTATTTTTCATGGACTACCTGGCGACCGGAAAGCTGGAGCCGACCATCGCTGAGAAAGTAGTGGAAGGCATTGCAGACGCCTGCAAGCACAATGGCTGCGCCCTGATCGGCGGCGAGACCGCCGAGATGCCCGGATTCTATCCCGATGGCGAGTACGACTTAGCAGGGTTCATCGTGGGTGTGGTCGAACGCGACCGGATCATCACCGGTAAGGACGTTCAGATCGGCGATGTGGTACTCGGCATGGCCTCCAATGGCCTGCACACCAATGGCTATTCGTTGGCCCGAAAGCTGCTGTTCGAAGTGGCCCACTACTCGCCCGACGATTACGTCAATGAAATTAAGAATAAAGTCGGCAACGAGCTGATGCGCACCCACAAAAGTTATTGGCCGGCGCTCAGAAAACTTATTGACGCACAATGCGTCTCTGCCCTGGCTCACATCACCGGCGGAGGCATCACAGAAAATCTACCCCGCGTGCTGCCCCGCGGAACCGCGGCCGCGATTGATCTCGGCTCCTGGACAATACCTCCCTTGTTCGAACACTTGCGGGAACTAGGAAATGTTCCGCAAGAGGAAATGCTTCATACTTTCAACATGGGCCTGGGCATGCTGCTGGTGGTGCCGCTGGCGAAATTCAAGAAAACTCAGTCCGTCCTGGAGCGTGTTGGAGAAAAGGCCGTGACCATCGGCCGCATCGTCAAAGGCGAGCGCAAAGTAATCTACAACTGAAAAAATGATAGTTGCTAATCGCCATCGCTAACTGCTACTTGCTGAGCGGCGGTTTTCAATCAAGAACCAGCAATCAATCATGCACTCCATAGGCATTCTGCTCTCAGGGCGCGGCTCGAACTTCGTCGCTATCGCCGACAGCATCGACGCGGGTCGCATCGCGAACGCGCGCATCGCCGTCGTCATCTCCAACAAAGCTGACGCACTGGGCATCGAGACGGCGCGACAGCGCGGCCTGAATGCGGTTGTAATTCCTTCCAAAGGCAAGTCGCGTGAAGAACACGACCGCGAAGTTGTCGCCACGCTGAAGCAGCACAACGTCGAACTCGTTTGCCTCGCGGGATATATGCGCCTGCTCTCGCCCTGGTTCGTGCAGCAGTTCCCCCGCCGAATACTCAACATCCATCCCTCGCTGCTTCCCGCTTTTCCCGGCCTCGAAGCGCAGGAACAGGCTTTCGCTTACGGCGTAAAGGTCTCCGGCTGCACCGTCCATTTTGTCGACGAAGAACTCGATCACGGACCCATCATTGTGCAGAAAACCATCCACGTGCTGGAGACCGACGATGAGCACATGCTGAGCGCGCGCATTCTGGAGCAAGAACACCTCGCGTACACGGAAGCCATCAATCTTGTGCTCAGCGGACAATTTGAAGTCGTGGGGCGCCGTTACAAAAAGCGCAATTGAAGGGATGACTCCGCTGGGCGGCGCAGCTGGGGCAGTTGTCCCCACCTGAGATTGAAATGGCTAGACTTGTGGCGTGACGCTCTTCGCCATCCTAACAATTGGCAGGCGCTCTCCATTTCCTAAAGGAACTTCCAGATTTTCCAGCGCCGCATATCCTTTCGCCTTGTAAAACTCCACGCCGCTCAAGGTCGCGCCCATCTCCAACTGAGTAAAACCCGCTTGTCGCGCCGCATTCTCGCACGCCTCGAGAATCAAGCCACCAATGCCCCTCCGCGCCCACTTCGGATGCACAAAGAACGCACGAATCTTGGCTGCATCGTGGACCGGATTCAGAAGTGAGTCTTGACGTGCCACATATTGATCGCCGCCATAGAGTGTGGTTCGCTTGCTCCATCCCCCACAGCCAACAATTTCTGCACTGTTGTGTGCGTCCAGGGCTTCCGCCACCAGATAAGTTCCATCCGCGATAAGCTGGCTATCCACGCCGTAAACAGATTCCAGTGCACCTTCAATCTGCGCTGGCGAATAGTCGCCGGCCTGCAACCCGCGCACCGAGGCCTCGATCACTTCCCGCAGGCGCGGCACATCTGCCGTAGTCGCCTCTCGTATATGAATGTTCGTCACCACTGCTTCTCTCTCCACGTTTGCGGCCATTCTAACTGCTGCATTCTGACTTCTGCGTTCTGTATTCCTTATAATGTCCTTTCTCATGCAAACCTTCGCATCCGTCGACGAACAGCTGACCTATCTCAGGAAAGGCTCCGCGGAAATCATCCGCGAGTCGGACCTCCGCGCCAAACTGGAGAAGTCCCGCGTCACCGGCAAACCGCTACGCGTTAAGCTCGGCATGGACCCGACTGCCCCTGACTTGCACCTTGGTCACACCGTAGTTCTGCGCAAGCTCAAACATTTTCAGGATCTCGGGCATACCGCAATTTTTCTGATCGGCGATTTTACCGGGATGATCGGCGACCCCACCGGCCGCTCCGCCACGCGGCCCCCACTGACGCGCGAGCAGATTGAAGAGAACGCCGAAACCTACAAGGCGCAAGTCTTCAAGATTCTCGATCCGCAGAAAACGGTGGTCGATTTCAACCGCCGCTGGATGGGCAAGTTTACTTCCGACGACTTTGTACGCCTGATGGCCAAGTACACCGTCTCACAACTGCTGGAACGCGAAGATTTTCACAAGCGATTCCGCGATGAGAAGCCCATCTCGCTACACGAGTTGCTCTACCCGCTGGTGCAGGGCTATGACTCGGTCGCCCTTGAAGCAGACGTAGAACTCGGCGGCACCGACCAGAAATTTAATTTGCTGGTCGGCCGCGAGTTGCAGCGCGCCTATGGCCAGGAGTCGCAAGTGGTTCTTACCACGCCGATCCTTGAAGGCCTCGACGGTGTGCAGAAAATGTCGAAGTCGCTGGGGAATGCTATCGGCATCCACGAACCACCGCTGGAAATGTACGGCAAGATCATGAGTATCTCCGACCCGATGATGTGGCGTTACTACGAACTCCTCACTGACGTGCAAGTCGCTGACATCGAAAAAATGAAGCGGGATGTCAACAGCGGCCAACTGCACCCCATGCGAGCTAAACGCGACCTCGCGTCGAGAATCGTCCGTGATTTCTACGGCGTTGACGCTGCGGATTCCGCGGACAAGGATTGGGTCCAGATCTTCCAGAAGAAAGAAGTGCCTAAAATAGTCGACCAAACACCCGTATTAGGCAGTAAGGTGAAGGGAAGAAGTCTGCAAGAACTTCCTCCCGAAAAACGAGAGAATGCTCCGATATTCGGGCACAAGGGCATCAAGCTGAGCTATCGGGATGTTGCGTTTCAATTGGGGGGACAAGGGCTTGGCAAAAGCTACCCGGGCATCAAGCTTGATCATGTGATCGCGCAAGCAGGCTTCGTGGCATCGGTGTCTGAAGGAAATCGAAAAATCAGGGAAGGTGCAGTAAGGATCGGTGACAACGTCGAGACTAGCCCCTTGATCTTCGTTGAGTCTCTCCCGACTGAACTTCCGATTCGTGTTGGACGGCAAGTGAAGAATGTCACGATCACACTTGACAATGCCGATCTATAGTTCTGTAGGGCCGAAAAACCTCCTCCTACAAATCCCTTATGACATGGCCCCCTCCTGTGTCTGTATTGTCTTTCTGGTGTTTCCTGCTACTCTCAACCGCGCACATGCGCGCCGCCGCCATCTTCGGGCTGGGATGTTCTCCGAAACACCTCGATCCTTTCCGAATCGATAACAGCATCGACTGGCGGATCGGAATGCCGGCCGCCGCAGACGAGGCCGACGTTATCCTGATCTTCGGCGGCGACGGCACCATTCACCGCCATCTCAACCAATTGGTAAAACTTGGACTTCCGCTTCTCGTTGTTCCTGCCGGAAGTGGCAACGATTTCGCCAGCGCCCTGGGACTGGCTCGCGTCCGCGATTCGCTCGTGGCGTGGCGGCGATTTTACGCGAGACAGGACAATGTATCCGGGATCGACTTGGGAGTTGTGACACCTCTGGCAGTCGCGGGCGGGGCGCCCGCGCCACACGGCTGCTATTTCTGCAGCGTGGCAGGCGTAGGCCTCGACGCCGAAGTCAGCCGCCGCGCCCAGGCCTTGCCGCGATGGCTGCGCGCACATGGCGGCTACGCGCTGACTCTGGCGCCAACAATTTTTCGTTTTGCCTCAGTTCCCGTGAAAATTCTCGCGCTCGACGAATCCGGCCAATGGACCACGCGCAGCGACCAGCCCACACTCCTCGCAGCCTTCGGCAACTCTTCCACATACGGCGGGGGTATGAAGATCGCGCCACACGCGCGATTGGACGACGGCCAGCTCGACGTCTGCGTGATCGCTGGCGTTAATCCCTTCAAACTGTTCTACATGTTCCCCACAGTCTATTTTGGCCGGCATCTGACCATCCGAGGCGTAGAGTCCTTTCAGGCGGCACGCCTTCGTGTCGAAACCGAAACGTCGCTCGATATTTATGCCGACGGCGAATTCGTTTGCCAAACTCCAGTCGAGCTGTCTCTTCATCCTCGGGCGCTAAAAGTGCTTACGCCCCGCCCCCAGTGCTAAACTTTCTTCATGCCCGAAAAACGTTCCCGCACTCTGCTCTGGATTCTGATCGGTGGAGGAGCATTCTTCCTTTTCGTGCTAGCCGTGTTTTCGCTGGTTTATCTCACCATGCGCGCGGGCAGCAACCAGGCTGCCTTCGGAGGCTTCGGCGACCGCCTCGGCGTAGTCGACCTCGACGGTGTGATCCTCTCGCCGCAGCCGGTGGTCGAGCAGTTGAAAAAGTTCGCCGACGATTCTTCTATCAAAGCGATCATTCTGCACGTCAACTCGCCAGGCGGCGGCGTGGCTGCCTCTGAAGAAATCTATCGTGAGGTCAAACGCGTTCGCGAAGAGAAGAAAAAACAGGTCGTGGTTTCCATCGAAACCGTGGGAGCTAGCGGCGCCTATTACATCGCTTCCGCCTCGAACAAAATTTATGCCGACAAGGGCAGCATCGTTGGCTCGATTGGAGTAATCGCCGAGTGGTTCAACTATGGCGACCTGCTCAAGTGGGCCAAGCTCAAAAGCATCGTGCTCAAGACCGGCGAATTTAAAGACACCGGAAACCCCACCCGCGACCTCACTCCCGCCGAACAGGCTTACATGCAATCGCTTATCGATAACATGTTCGGGCAGTTCGTGCATGCCGTCGCCGACGGCCGCGGCATGAAGTTCGAAGATGTAAAGTCAATCGCCAACGGCAAAGTCTGGACCGGCGAACAGGCCCTCTCGATGAGGCTGATCGACAATGTCGGCGATTTCGAGGCAGCCGTGAAAGACACGGCCAAATCCGTAGGCATCTCCGGCGAACCCACACTTGTGCATCCCGAGAAAGATCGGCGCACTTTATTGGACTTAATGCTCGGTGACATCTCGCAGTATCTTCCCGACCGCGAGAAAATGCTCGAACAGCAGGTGGGGTTTTATTATCTCTGGAAGTAGTTGAATCTGAGGCTGTGGTGTTGGATCTCAGGGGTTAGGGATTCAGTCGATTGCGCCGGCCCCCCAGCGCCCAACACGTGCCTCCCCAGTTTTGAGACGTGCTTCCCAAGACTGGGACTTGCGCACAACCCCTGAAATTTGAGAAGGTTATGAGATATTGCTGACGATTCGACCGTGACCGTCAAGAGTATTGGCTACTTCTTAAGAAAAAAGCCCGAACCGGAGCGAAGAGGGATCATGACAAAAGCCGATCTGATCGATGAAGTCTCACGTTTAGCGGAACTTACGCGCAAAGACAGCGAAGTCATTGTGGAAACCATCTTTGACAGCGTGGTGCGCTCCCTGCGCGCGGGCGACAAAATTGAGATCCGCGGCTTTGGCAGCTTCCGAACCCGCCAACGCAAGCCGCGCACCGGCCGCAACCCCAAGACCGGCGAAAAGGTCGAAGTGCCGGCTAAAAAGATTCCTTTCTTCAAACCCAGCAAGGAGTTAAAAGACCTGGTGAACGTGGGAATTGCTGACGCGGGTGCAACTCCTACGCCCGCGAGTGCACCGCCTACCGCGTAGAACTCGATTCAGGTAAGAAGGCAGAGTTCAGAAGTAAAAGCGAATGGGTTCTTGCTTTTCGATTCTAAATTCTGCCTTCTTACTTCTGATTTCTGCCTTCCCCACGGATTCCCGCGACGCCCATCATCCGCCCCGTCTTGCCCCTTTCCGCACGATAAGAAAACAGCAAGTCCGGCCGGCAGTTGGTGCACAGCAGTGAGGCTTCGATATTTTTGGCCAGTACGCCCGCCGCCAACAACTGTTGTCGGTTAGCCTCCACCAAATTCAGGAAAATCTTCTTCGGCAAAACACTGTGGCCGGGAGGACGCGCGGTAAGGAACAGCATCGGATATTTGTCGCGCACCGGATCCCGCCCTTCGATCTCATGAAAGAGCTTTGCGGCATACGCGAACTGCGATTCAAATCTCTCGCGGACTTCGACGCCAACCTCATAACAGCACTCATGAATTCCCGGACCAATTGCGGCCCTTAGATCGAGAGCGCGGCTTCCGAAGTGGCGATGCATCTCGCCCACTCCCTTTTCGACAATGCGTTTCACCGTGCCTCGCCAACCCGCGTGAAAAACTCCCACGGCGCGTCGTTTTGCATCGACAAGAATAATCGGCAGGCAGTCGGCAGCTTGAATGCCCAGCAGCAACCCCGGAGTCGCAGTGATCAGGCCATCGCCAACCAATTGCGCTTCCGGCACCGACTCGACCAGGTGGATGACATCGGAATGAATCTGACGCAATGTAATCAGTGATCGGCGGGAAAACTTCCCGGGCTGACCAGCGTCTACTACATCCAGAAGGGCGGCGCGGTTGCGCTCCACCGCAGCTTTTGAATCGTCTTTCGTGAAGCCCAGGTTAAGCGCTCGATCCCCATACGCGCCGGAGAATCCCCCCAGACGCGTCGAAAATCCGTGAACCAGCCAGGAAAACCCGTTCAGCTTCGCAGCTCGGAGAACATCGATCTTATTGGAAAGGGCGCGGCTTCTAGCAGCGCCGCCGTCGGCAGATAACTTTCCGGACTTTAGCCGCTGGGGAACTCGCCCCTTTCCTCTGGAAACTGCAAAAGGTTTCGTCACGTATCCATGTTACCCGAAGGACTTACCCTCGCACCCGGCCGGCCAAGCACTCCCGCACGCCCGCCAGAAATTTCTTCTTGTCTGCTTTCATCAACCGGACCAGCGCCTGATTTCCCGTCTCTTCGTGCGCCGCGGCCCACAACACCATCTCGGTAAGCACCGGCGCCAGGTCGATCCCCTTTGCCGTCAGTGAATAGATAACCTTGCGTCCGTCCGCTGGATCCGCTTTTGAAGTAATGATTCCGTAAGCGACAAGCTTCTGCAATCGATCAGCAAGAATATTTGTCGCAATGCCTTCGTAGCACTCCAGAAATTCCTTATATGTGCGGAATCCGCGTAGCATCATGTCGCGAATGATCAGCAGCGACCAGCGGTCTCCCAGCATTTCTATTGAAGCGTTGAGCGGACACTCCGACCGGCGCTTGACTTTGCGCTTTCCTGGCACGAACTTACACTAACATAATATTACTTGCAATTCACAAGTAATCTAAGATAGATTTTCTGGCGGAGAGAATTTCCGCTTCACTCCCAAGGAGACGACGCCATGCAGATGAGTCCTTATCTCCATTTCGACGGCAATTGCGAGGCCGCGTTCAAGTTTTACGAGAAGGCTCTAGGAGCTAAAATTGAATCCATGTTTCCGCACGAAGGCACGCCGGCAGCCGAGCACGTGCCCCCGGAGTGGCGCAAAAAGATCATGCACGCGCGCCTGACCGTGGGCGGCCAGCGGCTGATGGGCTCTGACGTCCCCCCGGATCACTACAAGAAACCCCAAGGCTTTTCCGTGAGCCTCGGCATCAAGGATCAGGCGGAGGCGGAACGGATATTTCATGCCTTGGAAGAAAAAGGGACGGTTACGATGCTGCTCCAGCAGACCTTCTGGGCGGTGCGATTTGGTATGCTGATCGATCAGTTCGGCATCCCATGGATGATTAACTGTGGACCGGACGCGTAAGAAGGAGAATGTCATGAGTAAAGTTAGGGTTCTGGTGGGTACGCGCAAAGGCGCATTCATCCTGACTGCGGACGGAAAACGCGACAAGTGGGAGGTCAGCGGCCCGCACTTCGCCGGCTGGGAAATGTATCACCTCAAGGGATCGCCCGCCGACCCCAATCGCCTGTACGCATCGCAAACCAGCGGCTGGTTCGGACAAATCATTCAGCGCTCCGACGACGGCGGCAAAACATGGCACCAGCCCGGCGCCCCCGCCGGACAAGCCCTGCCTGCCGGTGGAGGCCCGCCGAAGGCCGCCGCCAATAAATTCGTTTACGATGCTTCCGACGAAACCGGAAAAGCCCTCACCACGCATCAGTGGTATGACGGCACCCAACACCCTTGGGAGTTCAAGCGCGTCTGGCACATCGAGCCTTCGCTGAAAGATCCTGACACCGTATACGCCGGCGTGGAAGATGCCGCCATTTTTCGCTCCACCGACGGCGGCGAGAACTGGAAGGAGCTTTCCGGATTGCGCGGCCACGGCACTGGCCCCGAGTGGCAGCCCGGCGCGGGCGGCCTTTGCCTGCACACCATCATTCTCGATCCCAGCAATCCCCAGCGCATGTTCATCGCAATCTCCGCCGCCGGAGCCTTCCGCACCGATGATGGCGGCAAGAGCTGGAAGCCCATCAATCAAGGTCTGAGGTCACAATACATTCCCGATCCCAAAGCCGAAATCGGCCATTGCGTCCACCACATTGCCATGCACCCGTCGCGCCCTGGTGTTCTCTTCATGCAAAAACACTGGGATGTGATGCGCAGCGACAATGCCGGCGATTTGTGGAAAGAAATCAGCGGCAACCTGCCCTCCGATTTCGGATTCGTGATCGATGTGCACGCTCACGAGCCCGAGACAATCTACGTTGTCCCCATCAAAAGCGATGGTGAGCACTTCGTTCCAGAAGGCAAGCTGCGCGTCTACCGCAGCCGCACGGGTGGCAACGAGTGGGAGCCTCTAACCAAAGGCCTGCCGCAAAAAGACTGCTACGTGAACGTGCTGCGCGACGCCATGGCAGTAGACTCTCTGGATAAGTGCGGCGTGTATTTCGGCACCAGCGGCGGGCAGGTCTACGCCTCGGCTGATGCCGGGGATAGCTGGTCGCCAATCGTCCGCGACCTTCCCGCCGTGCTATCCGTCGAGGTCCAAACGCTGGGATGAGTATCAGGTCGCGACTGGAACGTTTGGCCCTGATACAACAAGCTGATGCTCGAAGAATGCAGCACGATTTATTTCGAGACCACATGGTCCCGACCGACGTAGGGTTTCCGAATTTTGTGAGGCGCGAGCAGATCCGAGAAGCTCAGGCCAAACCGCTGATTTAGCCTAGCCGCCGCATTCCAAAGGAGCTCGCGGGCGGCGTAAGAAGGCGCTTCGAATCCTCGGGCTCCGCCCTCGATCTGCCAAATGAGCTCGTCAGTGGCGTTATCGATTTCGAAGTGTGCGCCAACATCCGAGGCGTGAGCCATGGACGAAGTGAAGCGGTAAAGCGTCGCGTACATAGCGTCGCCTCGAAGGGCCTTCACTGCCTCTTGTAAATTGCGTTTGCCGGACCAGTGACGGCTGAAGTCTGTTCCTGGCGGAAGTCTGTTCGTCCATGTTGCCAGGCCTTCGCTCGCCTGTTTCAATATCCCTTTCGTGACCTTTCGTTTCAAACCCGGGGTATTCTTCCACTCGTTCAGCATTTTGATATCCTGAGCGATCGAATGAGCGTTGTAGATCATCACCCGCTCTCCTGACTTACTCTGCAGAATAAAGGCGATGGCTACATAGGTTTCCATTAGTACACGCGTCAGCGCGTTGGCATCCTGGATCAGGCCCCGTTCGCACAGAATCTGTACAGCCCGGAATGTCTTGCAAGCCTTCGTCATAAGCCCAATAATGGTCTGTATCACGGCACTGTTTAGGCCGCGCCTTCGAATTGTCCAGGATCCAGCCGACATCATCGCGACTACTGCATCGTGCAGCCCCGTCATCGCATCGAGTTCAGCGCGATACCTCGCGGCGATGTCCGCCATCACTTCTGCTTCATGAGGGAGAGTCATCCGCCGTCATTTTACGAAAAATAGCCCCTTTTGACGTACCACTTGTATGCCAAGAATGAAGCACGATGTTCATGCAACCGTCGGATGTGCCGTGCTGGAATGATTTGGATGAGCTGCAGAGGCTGGCTTGAACAGAGTGGATGAATCTCAGGATGCTCGGCTGACGTCGGTCCCGACTCTAATGAGGGGCGCTTCCGAAGCCGGAACGCCTTTCGCCTGAGCAATGGCCGCAATCTGCGCCCCATTTGCGTTCACGGAGAGCGGCGCCCACGAGCGCAGCGTGGTCCCTGAATTGCCGGTCTGAATCGTAAAATCGCCGCCGAGTTCCTTGATGCGTTCGCGAATACCCACCAATCCCACCCCGGAACCGGTTCCGGTTCGCTGCAAACGGTCCATCACGGCTTGAGGAAGACCACGGCCGAAATCCTTAATCTCTAGAAGGGCACACGTCAAGCCGTTCGAATTTCAGGTAGTGTCCTAATAGTACTAATAGGACACTACCGAATTTCACTTCTACGCTGGGACTCGCCGAGTGCCGATGCGCATTGGTCAACCCTTCCATTGCGGATTAGCACTCAGGGGATTACTGTAGGCTGAAATGCTTGGCCGGGGGTGACTACGAAAATGGCTTCCAGCACAATCCGCGTGGCACTTCCGCAGCACCTGCGAACGCTGGCAGGCGTAGGCGCCGAAGTGACGCTCCAGTTGACCGGATGGCCGACGCAGCGATCTGTTCTTGACGCTCTCGAGGCTCAGTATCCGATGTTGCGCGGCACCATCCGCGATCAAGTCACCCAGCAACGCCGGCCCTTCTTGCGCTTCTTCGCCTGCGAGGAAGACCTCTCTCACGAACCACCGGACAGCCCCCTGCCCGACGCTATCGCCTCAGGCGCTGAACCGTTTCTTATCATTGGCGCCATCGCCGGAGGAGGGGATTGAGGGATGCGGACATTAAGTTGAGGTCGGCCGCACGTGGTAACATTTTTCTTGTGCCCCTCACCGACACAAGCCCTTCCGCACAAAGCGTCCAGCTCAACATTCAGCAGTCCATGAGCGGAGAGCAACGACTACTTCTAGCATTTGAGATGAGTGTATTCGCTCGGGAGCTCACCAAAGCCCGGATTCAGCGAGAGCATCCAGAGTGGCATGCGTCGCAGGTCTTCTTGGAGCTCATCCGGTTGGCATTCTTACCCGCATCTATGCCAGCGCACCTGCGATGAGCGCCCCTGAAGTCATCCAAAGAATCACGTCCGCTCTGGTTCGGGCTGGCATCAACTACATGCTTACCGGCTCTTTTGCCAGCGCCTATTACGGTGCACCGCGTTCCACACAGGACATTGATCTCGTTATCGACGCTACACCACAGCAATTGCAGGCGTTCATTCAAAGCTTGGCGATTCATAAGTATTACGCCGACACGGACGCGGCCCTGGACGCTCACAAACGACAATCGTTGTTTAACCTAATTGATTTGGACACTGGTTGGAAAATTGACCTCATCATTCTCAAATCGCGCGCCTTCAGCCAAGAGGAATTCAGGCGTCGGCAATTGGTGAATTTGCAAGACGCTGAGCTTTTCGTGGCCAGTGCCGAGGACATAATCGTCGCCGCTAGAATGGTCAAAGCTGGCGCAATCCCAAAGACAGATCGAGGACGTGAGCGCCATTTTAAGGGCACGATGGGATTCGTTGGACCACACTTATCTCGGAAAGTGGATAGCTGAGCTAGGCCTGGAGGAAGGCTTGAACGAAGCTCGCCGAACAGCCAGTATTTCTGAGCAGACATAGTCTGTCTTGTCCTGGCTGCTCCATTTGCCCCGCCAGCGTTCGTCCGCTATAGTTTTCCTATCCATGTTCGAAGATTTCACTGCCACTGACCGCTGGACCAAAAAGCCGGTTCACTGTGTCTATCAAGCCCTGATCGTCGCCATCGCAACGCGCCACGCCGATGCCGTTGACATAAAATTTCTGGTCGACGGACGAACCGTATGGGTCGCCCTGCCGCACCCGGCGTGGGTCGAGTACAAGAAGCGCACTGGCAAGTTCATCACCGATTCGTTGGCCGTGGAAATTGCCGGGCACTATTTGAAATCCGCGCTGGAAGCGGGCGAAGGCCTGGGTCGCGAAATGTACTCCCTTACCGTCGAAGAAACGCTGGCTCATCTCGAAGCCGTCGTCACCGCGATGCAGGCGCTAGCCCCCGCATAGCTGGGGCGCCAGCCCGGGCTCGATTCCGAGTCACTTCTGCATCGCTTGTTTGGCTGCGTCACGCCCGGAGCGGACGCAATCCGGAACGCCGATTCCGCGATAACCATTGCCGGCAAGAGCGAGTCCCGGCAGTTGCTGGCGCAGGCGCTCGATGCGCTCCAGTCGTTCGAGGTGTCCAACACCGTACTGCGCCATGGCCGACTTCCATTTATAGACGCGCGCGAACAGAGGTCTCGCCCGCAGCCCTAGAATCTGCTGCAGCTCATTGCGAACAATGGCGATAATTTCGTCGTCGGAAAGCTTCCAGATATTTTCCGCCCTCGCTCCCGCAAAAAAACAACGCAGCAGGGCGCGATCGTCAGGCGCGCGATGCGGGAATTTATTGTGAACGAAAGTTGCGGCCAGAAGACGCTTGCCTTCGCTGCGCGGCACCAGAAATCCGAAGCCCGGCGGAAGCGACTGGCGTACATCGCGGTCGTAGCCCAACCCCACAGTGATGGAAGAACTATAACCAATGCCACCGAGCTCCGCGGATAACTCTGGGCTGCAAACCGACAGAAGTTTTGCCGAAGCCAGAGCAGGCAGTGCGACGATGACCCTGTCGAAATTGTCGGACTTCGCTCCTGTCGAGACCTTCCATCCCTGGGCGACGGGCTGAATGGCATGTACAGCAGTGCCGGTCAGTAGCGAAGTTGGATTGAGCTTGGGCACCAGAGTCGCCGCCAGCTGCTGCATGCCGTTTTTGAGTGAAGTGAAAAGTGGAGGCGCCGGTTTGTTCGCCGGTCTCGGCATTTTTCTTCGCGCCGCCAGCATGGCGCGTCCCAAACTGCCGTGTGTGCGTTCCATCTCTGCGAATCGTGCCAACACCGCGCGCACGCTTAAACTCGTGGCTTCCCCGCCGTAGACGCCAGACAGCAGTGGGTCGGCAAGGCGATCTACCATTTCCGCCCCGTAGTGCCGCTCGACCATCGACGCCACGCTTTCATCGCCGTCAGCCGCCCGCGGGGGATGAAATAATTCCTGCGCCATGCGCAGCTTCGTGCTCCAGGAAAAAAGCGGCGAGAACCCGGTCGGCAGGATCTTCGTTGGCACCATGAACATCAGCCCATCGGGCATGGGAATCAGCCGACCGCGCACGAGTATATAAGTCTTGCGGTCCGCGTCGTTCGATCCGATGAGCTGATCGCCGAGTCCGACCTCACGGCAAAGATCGGCCGCCCACGGTTTTTCCGTTATGAACGAGTCCGGCCCGGCTTCGACGATGCATCCTTGAACGTGCTCGGTGCTGAGCACCCCACCCAGCCGGGGCGACGATTCGTAGAGTGTGTATTCGACCGCGCCCGCCTTGCGCTGTTCTTCCAGAGCGAAAGCGGCGGCCAGTCCTGAAATACCACCGCCGATAATCGCGATGCGAGTCACGGCTTCCGGCTTCCGGCTTTCCAGCTTTCAGAGCCAGGTTTCGGCGCATACTCCTGCACCAGCCGCGCCAGGTTCTTCACATTTTCCACGGGACTTTCCGGCAAGATGCCGTGCCCTAAATTGAAAATGTGGCCGGGTCGCCCGGCCGCCAATCGAAGAATTTCTTCCGCGCGAGCCTTCAACACTTTCCAATCTGCGAAAAGCAGAACTGGATCTAAGTTCCCCTGCACCGCGCAGCGATGTTTGAGATCGCTCCAGCCTTTGTCGAGCGGGATTCGCCAGTCGAGCCCAATCACATCGGCCCCGGTCTCGTTCATCGCCGGAAGCAGCGTCGCGCTGTCGGTGCCGAAATAAATGACGGGCGCGCCGGTTTTCTGCAACCGCTTGACCAGGCTGGTCACATGTGGCAGAACGTAGCGGCGGTAATCTTCCACGCTCAGGCACCCGACCCAACTGTCGAATATCTGGATCACATCGGCACCCGCGCGTACCTGCGCCGCCGAGTATTCCGCGGTCACATCAACCAGCTTGCGCATCAACTCATCCCACGCCGCCGGAGAGTTGTACATCATCTTCTTGGCGTGCAGGTAGTGGCGCGAGCTGCCGCCTTCAATCATGTAGCTCGCCAAAGTAAACGGCGCTCCGCAAAAACCGATGACCGGAAGTTTCCCGGCAAAATGTTTCGCAACCAGGCTCACTGCCTCGGAAACATAACCGAGCTCAGCGGCGCGATCGGTGCGCAGCTGCATAATATCCTGAGCTGAGCGCACCGGCTTCTCAATCACGGGCCCTTCTCCCGCAGAGAAATGAAAGGGCAGCCCCATCACTTCCAGCGGAAGCAGAAGGTCGGCAAAAATAATCGCCGCGTCCACTCCCAGAAATTCAGCAGCCGTGATAGTCACTTCGGTGGCGAGTTCAGGCTTCTTGCAGATCTCCAGCAAGGAATGTTGCTTGCGAACGGCGCGGTACTCAGCCATGTAGCGCCCAGCCTGGCGCATAAACCAAACCGGAGTGCGCTCGACCGCTTGCGATTTGCAGGCACGAACAAAGAGTGAGTTGGGTGCAGACATGAACCGAATACTCTAGCATCTTTAACGGAATAATGCGGTGACGCAGCCCGTTCTTGTGCGAGACTAAGAATGTGAGCCGTTCAGAAATTGTGACCGAAAAACTGGAGGTGTCCGTAGCCGACGGAACGCGCATGGCCGCGTATGTTGCCCGTCCCCAGCAAAACGGCCCGCATCCCGGCCTGCTTGTGTTCCAGGAGGCATTCGGCGTTAATCATCACATTCGCAACGTGACCGAAAGATTTGCCCGCGAGGGATACGTGGCTATTGCTCCGGAACTGTTTCATCGCAGCGCGCCGCCGGGGTTTGAGGCCAGCTATACGGATTTTCCTTCTGTAATGCCACACCTGCAGGCCGTAACCGCAGAAACCGCGGAACCGGATATACGCGCAGCCTATGACTGGTTGCGTTCCAATGCGCAGGTCAAACAAAACGAGATTTCGAGCGTGGGATTCTGCCTGGGTGGTCGCGTCTCATTCATCGCCAACAGCATCGTCGCACTGCACGCTGCTGTTTCGTTCTATGGTGGAGGAATCGCTCCAGGATTGTTAAGCCGCGCTCTGAAACAGCACGCGCCGATCCTGCTGATCTGGGGTGGTTTGGACAAGCACATCACTCCCGAACATCGTCGAGCCGTCACCGATGCTTTGGGCGCGCACAACAAGATTTACGTCAACGCGGAGTTCTCCCGCGCCGATCATGGATTCTTCTGTGACGAGCGCGCCGCCTATGAACCTCACTCTGCGCGGCAAGTTTGGGCTCTCACCTTGGAGTTTCTACGTTCGTGAAGAAATTCGGTTCGCTTTTCCTGGCGGGATTTTCTCTGTTGTTCGCGACCGCAGCGTGGCAAACGCCGGCGGCGGTCCCCGAGATAAAGAAAAAGACTGCGCCAACTTTTTATAGAGACGTCCTGCCCATACTTCAGGACAAGTGCCAAAGCTGCCATCGCAGCGAAGAGCCAGCACCGATGCCCCTGAAGACCTATGAGCAAACTCGACCCTGGGCCGACAAAATTGCAACAGCCGTCGAAATGAAAATCATGCCGCCTTGGTTCGCCGATCCGCGCTATGGCCATTTTGCCAATGATCCTTCGCTAAGCGAGGAGCAAATCGCCACGGTTACCGCGTGGGCAGATGCCGGCGCGCCCGCTGGCGATCTGCATGACGCGCCCCCGCCTCGCAAATGGAGTGAAGGCTGGAATATTCCCGAGCCCGACTTTATCGCTAGAATGCCGAAACCCGTGCAGATTCCTGCACGAGGCCAAGTCGAGTACACCTACGAGATTGTGGCCACACATTTCGCGGAAGACAAATGGGTCCAAATGGCGGAGTTCAGACCTTTAAGCCCGGCCCACGTACACCATGCAGTGGTTTATATTCGGCCTCCGGATTCGACCTGGCTTCGCCATGCTCCCGTAGGCGAGCCCTTCACCGCTTCGACGTTAACCGACGAGCAAGAACGCCGCCAGGCGCACGAAACCACCAGTGATCTTTTACTTGTGTATGCGCCAGGAAGTGCGCCAGACCGCTGGGCCGATGGCATGGCAAAATTCGTCCCCGCAGGTTCCGACCTTGTGTTTCAAATGCACTACACCACCAACGGTGAAGCGGCGGCGGATGAAACCAGCGTTGGCATGGTATTTGCCAAGACTCCGCCGCGGCAGCGCGTGATAACCTTGCAGTTGAATAATCATGCGCTGATAATCCCGCCGGAAGCAGACAATTTTCGCGTGGAGGTCGCCGGCACCCTGCCCAATGACGCAACTCTGTTAAGCCTCTTCCCCCACATGCATCTTCGCGGCAAGCGCTTTGAATATGACATCATTCACGACGACGGAAGTGTAGAAACTCTCCTACGGGTGAATTATCACTTTCACTGGCAGTTGAGCTACAAGCTGGCCAAGCCCCGAGAACTAAAAGCCGGGACCAGATTGCGAGCCGTAGCCTGGTATGACAATTCGAAGAATAATCCCCACAACCCCGACCCGGAAAAGACTGTGACTTGGGGTGACCAGACTTCGGACGAAATGATGGTGGGGTTCTTTGACGTGGCCGTGCCGGCAGCTATGGACAAGTGGAAGTTTTTTATCCGCCATCAGAATAATTAGCTGTTTTCTATCGGCGCGTTGTCCCGCGATTGTTTGAAGTCTATTCTGGGGTTCGCCAGTTGCTGACTGCGACAGTATTTGTAAAACTGTGTTGGGCTCATCCACTTGACCGCCAATCCTTCTCTCACATCAGATCAGCAGCGCCAACGCCGCGGGTTCACAGTTTCCTGCTGGGCCCTGGCTGCGGTGTTCGTGGCGGTTTACGTGGGCTCAATGTTCACTCCGGGTCTGCTCGATGACGTCGACAGCAGCCATGCCGAAGCGGCGCGCGAAATGGTCGCGTCCGGCGACTACGTCACTCTGCATATCAACGGCGTGCGCTATCTGGAAAAGGCTCCCCTCCCATATTGGTTGGTAGCAGCCAGCTATAGGGTTTTCGGCGTGAACGAGTTCAGCACCCGCTTGCCAATGGTGCTCTCAATCATGCTGCTCGGTCTGCTGGCATTCGGGTGGGGCCGTCGCGCATTCGGCCAGCGGACGGGCCTCTACGCCGCGCTATTCGTCTACACCTGCGCCGGGGTATATCTTTTTACTCGCGTTTTGATTCCTGAGGTCTTGCTGAGCCTGCTGATTGCCGGCGCGCTCTATTTTTTTCTCACAGCTCTGGAGCCCGAAGCTGCTGCCTGGCGATGGTATGCGGTTTACCTGCTGGTTGGCTTGGGCGTGCTGACCAAAGGATTGATCGCACTCGTCTTTCCCTGCGGCACGACCTTTTTCTTTCTGCTGATCACCGGCGAGTGGCGGCGCTGGCGCGAGT